>ERZ1030949.20-NODE-20-length-106296-cov-16.728871_pt1 | contig 106296 bp, 64 predicted proteins | sample MGYA00517297_ERZ1030949 | MGnify/ENA primary metagenome ERZ1030949 (study PRJEB33718, sample SAMN03159698) | human skin metagenome | collected 2014-05-20 | study: EMG produced TPA metagenomics assembly of the PRJNA266117 data set (Human skin bacterial metagenome...
GAGATGTGTATAAGAGACAGGTAGATACAGTATGGCCGCGCCTCATGCCTAGGTAGTATGTGTTGATGCTTCGTGCGTCTCACAAATGGCTTTTCCCCGCATCTTGTTGGCTCGAGCACGTCGGGATTTTCCTTGCACGTGATCTTAGACAGCTATCCCAGCCTGTTTCACGCGCAGCATCGAATTTCAAGACCATGACGTGTGACATGTCCTCCTGGATTTGCTAAACTAAACACTAGAGCAGAGGTACCTTTGCTGGGTCCGGGATGCTATGACCTAGTCCATCTTGACTCAATTGTTGAAGCTATTCTTGTTGCAACGCATCATGGCCACCTGCCTTTTGACACAGCCAAATTTTAGCAGAACGAGAGCCCTAGGTCAAGCATTCCGTGAATCAGGTATTTCTAGCAATAACATTTTCTTACGACAAAACTTTGGAATGCAGACCATCGCGATGTCGAGGTTGCATTCGATGAATCCTTTGAAAAGCTGGATTTAGATTACATCGACATGTATCGAATGCACTGGTCACAAAAGCTACGATGCCAGACCAGCGATTCAAGCCAGACGACTCGATCGATTATATCAAAAATAGAAGGTAATTGGACAACTACTGATGATGCGCGCTGGTAAGATCAAGGGCATAGGCGTCAGTAACTTCAGCGTGAAAATACTGACAGAGCTTCTGAAGCACGCCGAGATTGTGCCTGCGACAAAACGAATTGAAAGGCTTCATACAGTCAAGATCGCGATCCTTGTCAGATTCTGCCAAAGAAAGGGTATTGTTGTCTCGGCATATTCCTTCTAGGTAGGGCCTTATCGCCCATGCCCGAGGACCGGGACATTGTCTCTGTAGCTCAAGCTTAGGGAACGAAGACCGAACAAAGTGTTCTCAGCTAGAACGTGCAGCGCCATGATGCCATGATACCCAAGAGCTTGCATTCTGTACACCTTGAGCAAAACGTGGAGATGGTCAAACTCAGTGAGGAACAAACAGAGAGAATCGACTCAATTGCCGATCATTCAGAACGCGGCTGCAGACGCTTCTGTCCGGCGTAGGACCCTCAAGCAGACACAGTGCCGGAGTGCACTTATGAACAGCTCAGTTGAAAGAGACCATAGGGTTCTTATACTTTCGTATAAACACCAACACAAGACCCGCCTGCCACAATACGTTGCTCCACGCGCGAATAGGTGCGTTCTTTCCCATCCCACGATGAGCCACGCACTTTGTTGCGTTCAACTAGTAGTATGCGTTGTGGGGCTGGTGGCTCTTTATCATCTTTGTTTGAAGGTGGTGTGTGAGTGAGTAATGAGGGGACGGCCCTGTGACCCTTTCCACCCATTCCAAGCTGTGATGCATCATTATCGCCCCATACATAGACGTCACGGCGTGTTTCATCCTGGCTTAACGGCGGAGCGTCCATAACAAGGGCGCATTGACCGCTAGCGCCTACTGTCAAGGCATGCACTTGAATAGGACACAGGCGCTTTTCACGTTCCGAGTATTCGTATAGGCCGGACACATTTTTTACTCGGGTCGGCACACCACACACCTGACTGCGCTGTCCATTACCGAGTGTACCACGCTGTCCGCTTCCGACTGCCAAAACATCCACCCGTTCCTTGGATGTGGCACCCTTTTCGTCCGATAACATTGGCGCATTGGAGCTTTGAACCACAAAAAATGTGTTGTTTCCGCCGGCTGCCACACGGCTGCATGAAGCATTGCGACCCACAATAGATACAGGCCATGCTACTTCACTCGGCACGGCTACCGTATCAACGGAAATATTAGCGCCGAGACCCAGTTGTCCGAATCCGTTATAGCCCCATGTCAGCACGCGTCCGTCAGCGGTGCGAGCCACAGAATGATTTGAACCCACATCGATCTGAGCAAATGTGACACCGTGGAGAGACGGTACAAGGCGCAATTCAGGCGCATACCGAATGTCAGATGAGTCCACGATATCCTTATGAGACGTCTCTAAGGCATCAGGACGGCGCCCATTGAGGACGATTCGAGGCTCAAGACGCGCTTCGACGCACTTGAACGAGTCACGTTCCGTAAGGCATACGTTGGAATATCCGAGCTGACCAAATTCATTTGCCAAGTTGTCAGTGGGAACTGAGTACACATGTCCATCACGACTAAGAGCCAGAACATGATGCTCGCCTGCAGCAATATCTTTAAACCTTTCGTTAGCCTTGAGTTGGATATAGTCAAACGGCGATGAAAACCATGATGAAGTGTCACGCATGAGCTTGGAACGCTGTGTCGCAAAAACATACACATGGCCGGAGCGAGACAATGCAAATACTTTAGATCCAGAAATTTGCACATGCTCAATATCAAGTCCAGTCAACGTTTGGCTTGGATATGGCGATGCAGGGTCAAAACCGGTGCCCCACTGCAAGATGTTTCCAGAGGCATCAACAGCCACACCTACCTCATTCGAAAATTGGACATCGCGTAGAGCCATTCCATCGAGTGCCTGAAAATTTTCCGGAAGTCTTACCACACTATCTTTGAGATGCGGTGCTGCGACCTTATTCTTGTTCATTCCCCATGCAAACAAGGAACACAAGGGAAAGCGGTGCTCGGACGCCAAACTAACATGGTCCAGAGGGGACTCAAGCAGGTATGGTGATGAGATACAGGCGATTCCTGTCACGAGTGCAGCACCTCCTATGACAACACGCGATGACTGCACAGTTCGCCATATCGTGCGCCAGCCGGCGGCACGAAGCATGGTGTCACAGGGTCCGGCCACGTGATTGAGATGGTGTCAGCCTAGCGCCCTGGAGAGCATCACATGATCACATGACATAAGACCCCCCAAGACGTCGCTAAGCATTCGTTTCCTCAGTGGATGCTCACTGCGGCTTGGCGATCTACGATATTGCCCAAGCAAGTAGCCCGTACGATAAGCGTTACACTCCAAAGAAGTATGGCAACTGCAGCAACACAGGACCCGAGTCTGGTGAAGAAAGATGCGCATCCCTTTGAGCGCGCCCAGCTCGAGGGTCTGATGACGAAGCGCTTCTTCTACACGCAGGCGTTTGAAATTTACGGCGGCGTTGCAGGTCTGTATGACTATGGACCTAGTGGCGCATCACTCCAGGCCAACATTATTTCGCACTGGAGAAATCACTTTATCATTGAAGAAGACATGCTCGAGCTTGACACTACAATTATGACGCTCTCGGATGTGCTGAAGACATCTGGTCACGTCGACAAGTTCGCAGACTGGATGGTCAAAGACGTCAAATCGGGTGATATTTACCGTGCCGACCATATGATCGAGAATGTGCTCGAAGCTCGCTTGAAGGGTGATGAAGATGCGCGCAAAAAGGAGGCAGGCGTGCAAATGTCGTCCGAGGCGGCGCCTCCAGCCGAGGATAAGAAGTCGAAGAAGAAGGCCAAGGCTGTGGCTGTCAAACTGGATGATGCTGTTGCCACTGAGTATAGACGCATTCTTGCGCAGATTGACGATTTTAGTGGTGAACAGCTCGCAGACCTGATCAAGAAGTATGATATTCGTGCCCCTGCGACAGGCAATGAAGTGTCAGAGCCAACAGAGTTCAACTTGATGTTCGAGAGCTCGATCGGCCCGACTGGTCAGACTAAGGGCTATCTTCGTCCTGAGACGGCCCAGGGTCACTTTGTCAACTTTGAGCGCCTGCTTGACTTTAACAATGGCCGCGTGCCATTCGCAAGTGCCCAGATCGGCAAGAGTTTCCGCAATGAAATTAGTCCACGTGCCGGCTTGCTTCGTGTGCGTGAGTTTACTATGGCGGAGATTGAACACTTTGTTGATCCTGACAACAAGTCGCACCCGCGCTTCAAGGAAGTTGCGTCGCTCGCCCTTCCATTTCTCCCCGCGCACGTGCAGAAAGGTGGTGAGACGACTGTGACCAAGAAGACGATCGGTGAGGCTGTGTCGAGTGGCATGGTTGACAACGAGACTCTTGGTTACTTCCTCGGTCGCATCTTCTTGTTCCTCGAAGCTATCGGAATTAACACGGAGCGCCTTCGCTTCCGGCAGCATATGGACAATGAGATGGCGCATTATGCTAGCGACTGTTGGGACGCCGAGATTCACACGTCGTATGGTTGGATCGAGTGCGTTGGTTGCGCCGACCGCAGCGCCTTTGATCTGACAATGCACAGCCAGCGGACAAAGCGTGATCTTATGGTACAGGAGCCCTTGAAGGAACCGCGCGTCTACCAAAAGTATGTGCCAACGATCAACAAAAAGGTATTGGGACCCTTCTTTAAGAAGAACGCCAAGGTCATTGAAGACACCATTATGTCCATGGATCAAGATTGCCTGCAAAAGCTGCAGAATGGCCTCGAGGCTGGCAAAGCGACCGTCAGCGCAAATGGTGAGACGTTTGAGGTGACCAAAGAACACGTTGAGGTAGAGTACAAGACCATTAAGGAGAGTGTGCGCAACTTCATTCCCAACGTGATTGAGCCTTCTTTCGGTATTGGACGCATCTTTTATGCACTATTGGAGCACGCATTCTGGGCCCGTGAAGAAGATAAGGAACGTGGCGTGCTCAGTCTCCCCCCTCTCGTGGCTCCTTTCAAAGTGCTGATTGTGCCTATCAGTTCCAACGAGCAGCTTTCGCCTATTGCTCGCGATATCAGCAAGAAGCTGCGCTCTTTTGGTATTGCTTCGCGCATCGACGACAGCAGTGCGACGATCGGTCGTCGATACGCACGTAACGACGAACTTGGAACGCCATTTGCCTGCACGATTGACTTTGCGTCTGTCAGCAAAGGCACGATTACGCTGCGTGAGCGCGATACGACATCTCAACGCATTGGCTCCATCGATGAAGTGCTTGATGTCATCACCAAACTCTGCCACGGCCGTCTTGATTGGCACGGCGCCTGCCAGATCCTCCCTGCCTACACCGGCACCCAGGATGTGGACGCGCAGTGAACTAGCGCCTATAGCATGCTTCGGCCGAAATCACATAGCAACACGTCCGATGGCACACGCGCCACATTGGAGAGCCATATTGGGTCCAATAGTTACGTCACGCCCGAGTGGCAGGGAAACTTTTGAGAACGTCACCGCAACACAGTGTTTCACGATCGCCAAGCTTCGCCACAGAGCGGAGTTTTAGTTTCATGTCCACGCCTATCCGTGAGATCGAGGCTGGCATTGACGCCGTGAAAGAGCAGACGTATGCCGCTGGTCTCCTCGGGCAAGGTCTCTTGGAACACCAGCGCATGCTTGAGGCCCTGCTCGAGGAGCTCAATGATCCAAATAAAGGTGATCAATCCACGGAAATCGCGGAACGCGTGCAAGCAGAACTGCAGGATCTCCAAGAGCAGCGAGATCGGCTCTTCCAAGAGATCAGCGTGGCCCTATCGATCAGCGGCCCGCGCCACAGCAATATCACGCGTCAATTGCAGTTTGGATTCTCGCCAAGTCCATCGTTTCAATCCCGCGATGAGCTGGAGCGTATGCGCCAGGGGAAGGTCGATGCGGAAAAACATTTCGAGGCTATGAAGGCACGCGTGCTTGAGCTAGAGCGGAAGCATGATATCTTCAAACAGGAGAACTGGGACCTGTATGTGATGCAGCAGCAGCTAGAAGAGAAGCTTGCTAATCGGTCATCTGCTCAGACTAAGACGGAAATGGAGCGACAGCGCTTGTCCAAGGAACTCGAAAATCTACGAGAGTCATTGGAGCAACAGCGTGCACAGTTCCAGGAAAATGAAGAAGCCTTAAGCAAGCTGCGTAAGCAACGGGAGACTGAAGATGCCCAAGGTCGTCGCGAACGTGCTGGTTTTCGCCGAAATATCTCTGATCTGCACGGCCAGCTCAAAAAGCTCCAGTCGGATTCTACCCCTCATGTTCCCAAGCCCTTGGCATCGTCTGGTGACGTGGATTATCCACAAGAAGCTGTGCATGAAGCACCCAGGGCATTAGAACATGCTTTAATCTTCGAGGAAGGGGCCAGTGATCGTGCTGTAGATGCACTCATGCCCTTGCCCAGCAATCCGGAGGCAGATGAATTGCGTGCTAAGCTGAGCGTGGCGATCAAGCGACTTGGCCGTGATACGCAGCAGCAGCGTAAGCTGCGTGAACAAGTGTCAGAACTTCGGAGATTGCTGTCCAACGCTGGTGTGGCCGTGCCGCTAGACGAACCTAGTGATAATGAAGCAGACGATGATGATGCTTGGGTCTCTTCCGATGAGAAACCCGAGTCCCCTCAGAAACGTCGCTTTTATCCCAGTGATACGCGTCGTGTGTTGCCCCATGGTGCATCCGCGCACGCACTGGCGTCGGACGTGCCCGCAACTGAGTGGGTGGACACATCTACGGGCGACGATAGTGTGGTGATCAAGGAGCCATCGCTAGATCCATCACTTGCCAACTTGCTGGGTAGCTCTACGCTGCCGCGTTCGGAGAGCATGAGGAAGTTACCTGCGTCTGATGGCGGCTTGGACATGGAACTCGACGCGGGTGGCTACCATGTCAAGTCAGACATGCTTGATGTCAACACCATGACAGATGCGCATCCTCTCGAAGCGGAATTGAAAGATGCTCGTGCCCAATTTCAAGCTGAGATCGAACGTCTTGCTAATGACCATAAAGCAGAGTTGGATGAAGCCCATGCCAAGCATGGTCATGCCATTTCTTCGTTGTCCACTGCTCACGAAAAGGCGCTCGATGATAAGTCGACAGAATTGTCAACGACACTGGAACAAATACGCACGGCTCATGCATCTGAGCTGGATCATCTACGCTCTAAACACAAGAATGAGCTCCTCGAATTTGAGGCGTCTCGCTCCGATGCATTGTCCGCCTTGGAGGCCAAACACACTAAAACCATTCAAGATCTGAAACAGGCTCAAGCCGAACAAATCAGCTTGCAGCAAAACACTCACGCTGCGGCAGTCGAAGCATTAAAGCTGCAACACACCAAGGATCTTGATGCACGGACGACGGATCATGATGCTGCGTTGAAAAAGCTGTCAGAAGAGCACAAAGATGCTGCCGCACGCCATGAGGCAGCTCTGGCAGCGCTGAAAGCCTCGCATGCCACGGACCTGTCAGAACAAAAAGTCGAGGCAGAGCGGGAACTTTCCAAACTCAAAAAAGAGCACGCTGAGATTCAGGCGTCTCATGAAAGTATTTTAAAACAAGTGCAGGAGGAGCACGCGTCAGCTCTTTCGGCGCGCGCCAAAGCACATGACGAAGCGATAGCCAAGCTCAAGGATGAGCATGCTCAATCCTACAAGGATCTCGTGACTCAGCATGAAACAGAACTATCTGACGCGAACAAGGCACTATCGATGTGCAAAGAGCAAATTGCCATGATGCGTGACGCTCATGCTTCCGAGCTCCAGGCCAAGATTTCTGAGTATGAAAAGACATTTGAAAGCCTCAAAGCGACTCATGCTAAGGGACTTCACGATCTTGTTGCGAAACATAAAGCTGAACTTGAACAGAAGGAAGCTCTGCATTCGAAAGATGTGGAATCCAAGATGGCTGAACGTACCAGGGCATTTGAATTGCTTTCTAAGGCGCATGCGGCAGAGCTCGAAAAGCAGCGTGATGAATTCACTGAGGATCGTTCTGCACGCAACAAGACTTATGGCTCGATTCTTGACAAGCTGAAGAAAGAACTATCAGACAAAGTGGCCGAGCACGCTGAAGCAGTTAAATCACTACAGAGTCTAAATGACCAGCACTCTCAAACTATTGAGGAACTTAAGGAGAAGCATAAAATCGCACTTTCATCCAAGGACGCAGATCACCTTAATGAGAAGGATGCATGGCAAAAATCCATGGATATGCTGCAGTCCAAGACTGACGAGTACCAGGCTGCTATCCAAGCTCTCGAGAAAGAGAAGCAGACTCTGTTAGATGAGCACACCAAGCGCATCGAGGAATTGACACAGTCGCATGAGTCCAGACTCTCTGCCCAGCACAGCGAACATATAAAAGCCCTCGATTCTGACCGACAATTTCTTATAAACGAGCATGCTAAGATTCTTGACGCATTGAAACATGCGCATGCTGATGAATTGAGTCAATCCATTGCTGCTCATAATGATGCCCTTGCGTCACTCGAGAAACGCATCAAAGACGAATATGAGCAGTCTATGAAAGACCTGCATGCCAAGCATGCTTCAGAGCTCGAAACGCTTAGGCAAAGTGTCGCGGACGAACAGTCCAAGGCAGCAGAAGCACTTCGCGCTAGGCATGCCGAGGAGATCGAGAAGCTACAAAAGCAATCGGCTGATGAGAATTTGCGCACATCAAAAGCAGAGGAAAGTCTTCGCGCTAGGCATACCGATGAGACCAAGGCACTAGAGCAGCGCTTGGTTGAAGAGCAATCTAAGGCTGCAGAGGCTCTTCAGATGTGCGCGGAAAATGCCAAATCTGAAGCCGCAAAGGCTGCTGAAAATCTCCGTGCCAGTCACATGAAGGAACTTGAAGCACTAAAGAGGTCTGCGCATGACGAATCTACGCAGAGCGCTAAGGCCATGGAGGAACTTCGTGTGAATCATGCGAATGAACTAGAGTCTTTAAAGACAAAGTTGGCCAATGAAGCATCCAAGGCTGCTGAAGCTGCAGAAAAGCTCCGTGCCGAGCATGCCATGGAAATAAAAAGGCTCCAGCAGAATGCAGCCGACGAAGCTTCGAGGGGTATGAAGGCTTCAGAAGCTCTCAGCGCTAGTCATGCGAAAGAACTTGAAACTGTCCGGCAACATTTGGAGCATGAACAGGCTATCGCCATGGAAACGCTCCGTAACAAGCATGAAAAGGAGCTCGAGTCGTATAAAAAGAAAGTCGCAGACGAGAAGGCCAAAGCTGATGAGGCTACTGAGCAGCTGCGTGCCGAATATGTCAAAGAAATCCAGGCCCTCAAGCAGAGCTTGATGGATGAAATGACACAGAGCGCCGAGAAACTAGAAAAACTTCGCTCTGAGCAGGAAAATCAACATTGTGAATTCGAACGGGAGACGAAAGCCAAATACGACGCTGAAGTGGCATCCCTCACGAAGAAGCATGATGACCAAATCCAAGCCCTTCGAGAGCAGCTGACGGAACAAAATGAAAGGGCTAATAAGTCAATGGGGCAGTTGCATACTGAACACGCTGAAGCTATTAAGGCATTACAGGAAAGTATGGCTGCCAATTATGCCCGTGATCAGGAAGCTCTACGAACTGCACACGCAGCAGAGCTAGAAGAACTGAAGGAGGCAATATCTGCCGAGCTGCAGTCTAAGCATGCCAAGGACCTCGAGGCACTTCAGCAAACTGCCACCAGCGAGCAAACCACAGCTGCTCAAGCATTCGAGGCACTCCGTGCTACGCATGCGCAGGAGCTGGACACATTGAAGCAGCATATGGCTGCTGAGCAAACAAGTGCCTTGGAAGCTATTCGTGTGCAGCACAATAAAGATTTGGAGACCCTAAAAAACAGTGTATCGCTGGCGGAAGGGCGTCGTGACGAGCACGCTAGGGAACTTGAGACACTAAAGCAAACGCATTCAGAAAAAGAAGCGCTTCTCATCAGTATTCAATCTCAACTGAATGAAGCACAGACTGAGTACCAGAGGCAGGCCCAGGCACATGCTACAGAGCTTGATGAACTTCGCCGCAAGCACGAAAATGATATCCACACCCTGCAGCACACGCTGGACACTGAACGAGACCAGTATACCACTGAGCAACGAAAGGCTATGGATGCACTGCAGAAGGAACATAAGAGCGCAGTGACAAGCCTTATTGTCAAGCACGAGTCCCGGATTGCCGCTGCTCAGAATGAGCGGCTCAGTTCGGCAGAAAGCACCATTAACTTGCTACAGTCGCGGCGAGATGCTGCCGACAAAGAACATTCGGCGGCGCTGGAAAGCTTGGCTGAGGAGTATGAGCAGAAGCTGAGTGCTCTTAAAGAAGAGCATGCTTCAGCTTTAGAGAGTTCATTAGCGAAGCACACGGACACAAAAGCGGAGCATGAGGCTGCATTGGCATCACTTACCCGAGACCATGCCAAAGCCATCGAAATGATGGCCTCAAAGCATGCCGCCGAGCTCGAACGGGCTATTCATAATGCTCGTGAAGCTCATACGACTGAGTTGAATGACATGCGTGCATCGCATGAACATGCGCTTGCTTCAGTCTATTCAGAACACGCGACGCATCACAAGGCCTTGCAGGACGCCGAGTCTCGTTTGCATATTTTGACAAGCAAAGTCGCTGAGGCGCAAAATGCACTTACTTCTATGCGCTCCGAAGCTGCTGAGTATCGTGCTGCAGCGGAACAAGCTCAGGCATCGCTTGAAGAGCACCAACAACTGCTCGCCGCTCGAGAACAAGATGGCGACGATACGTTACGGGCTGAGCAAGCATCTGAAATGCAAGCGTCTCGTCTGCAGCACTACGAAGCACTTTCTGCTGAGCTGCGCAAGCAGCTTTCTCTGAAAAATGCTGAGATGGCTGCTGCGCTGCGTGCCAAGGAACGCGATATGGAAGAGCCTCTAGCGGAGCTTGCCGTATCTCGCGCTGAACGTGAGCGTCTCATGCAGCAGGTATCCGACTTGACGGCTCAGCTGCGTGAAACACGCGCGGCACCACCACTGACTTGGACCGCTGGCTCTCAAACCCCAATTACGCGGTCGCCATCCGTGGCTACGAGTCACTATGCATCGCCTATCAGCTCTCGAGGTGACCAGAGAACCGTTTCGGAGGTGGATGACGACCATGCCGTCGGGGAGGTTCCTGCTTGGGTCGGAACAGCGGCGGCTCCTATTGCTTTGCCGGGACATATGAGCAATATTGATCCGGAGGTGGCTGATGCTATTATCCAGTGCATGCGCGGTGAATGGTTGTACAAGTATGCGACGAACATGTTTGGTACTGAGCGACGACATAAGCGATACTTTTTTATCAATCCATTCAACCGCACTATACACTGGACCTCCGAGGAGCCTCAAGCGTCGACTGCAGGGCACGTTGCTCGATCCAAGAATGCATTTATTGATCAGGTCGCTCTGATGGATGACTACAATATGAACCCATCGGGCCTATACTACCAGACGATCGTGATTCAGTCAGGACATCGTGAAGTCAAATTCACGGCGCCCTCCAAAGTGCGACACCGAATCTGGTGCACGGCACTGGGATATTTGCTCCAATCTACTGATTCACCAGTTATGGGCTCAGTAAACGCGCCTGGTGCAAAGGTATCAATCCCTCTCGAGGCGGGCAATACTGTTACATCCTTCAACAGTAGCCTGACTCCGGTGAGACATAAGTCCATCTTGTCTCGCTCACATTCAAACAATGATTCCCCGTCGCACGTGTCAATTATTTCGCGTTCTATGCATCATGCACCACTCACCCGCCACTCCACCGTTCATGCCTCGCCACCCGTGCCGCTGATTTCTCGATCGACGCGCCGCTCTCACCCAGACAAGCGTGTGCTAAGCGGCCCAAGCGCACAGCCACCACTGCGTGCGGCTGGTCTGATGGAGGGACCGGCTACAAAAGCTATTTTTAACCTGCCGCAACCCCCCAATGCGCCACCAGCAGTTATTTCTATGTCGACGCCGTCTAAAGAATCTCGTCGGAAATCCACAAGGTGGTGGTAAACATACACAGCTTCTCTTGCTAATGTCTGCTACACATGTAGCCGTTATATAAATACAAATTTGAATGCAGATGTATTTATGCCGCACGCGCAGGCTGCGAAGGCAAAAGACCGAATCGCTTCTTGATTGTGATGCGGTGCCGCGAAAATTTGTCATCCGGCGAGAAACGAGCAGGATGAGCCGAGCGGGTCATAACACCATTTTCAGTCACCTTTTTTAAAGTGTACTGGCGCTTTCCATCCTAAACATGTTAGTCGGGCCGATTATACGCACCGGACCAAGTGTGTACATCAAATGCATGTCGGCTTGTTGATCGTCGTTGCGAGGTCAACCGAGGCAAGCGATCGACGAAGAAATTTTGCCTGCCAGATCTTGGATTAGTCAGCACAGTGAAGCGTCTGTCGGGCAACGGCCTTCAACACGATACACACACGCACGACAACATGTGGCGGAGAACTTCCTTCGTCGCGTCCCTGGCGGTGTGCCTCGTTGCTCTGCTTCAAGTAGCAAGTGCGGTCAAGTTCGAACTGCCTGCCAGTAAGCATCCTAAGCCTCTCTGTATATGGAACTATGCCCTGGCGGATACGCTAGGCATTATTTCGGTCAACGTCGTGCCGCGTGTCTCCAAGACAGCCGACCAACAGAACGTCGAGGTTCGAATCGTTGACAGAACGCACCACAACGTCTATTTAAACAAAAAGGGCCTCAAGGGTGAGACACGACTTGCCATTAATACCCATCACAACGCCGATTTGGGCGTGTGTCTTTCCAACTACGGCAACGACGACCTGGTATCGGATATTGACCTTGATGTGCATCTCGGTGGCGATGCAGTAGATTACAATGCTATTTCCAATCAAGAATCCTTGTCAGGTATGGAGACGGAGCTTCGCAAGCTGGCGTCAATTGCTGATGAGATACTCGAGGAAATGGAATTCCTCAAAATGCGTGAAATGCGCATGGCCGATACACAAGCCTCTACCTTAAAACGGGTGCATGGATTCTCCTGGATCATGATCTTTTCGCTAGTTGGCCTCGGAATATGGCAAGTGTATCATCTTCATGGCTTCTTCAAGCGTAAATACCTTATCGATTAGCGTTTCGTTCTCCCCGTCGACTGGCCAGATGCTGTTGGAAAAAAGCACGAACTGTTTCTTCACTCACGAGTTCATGACTTTCCGCATATGGCCGGAGATGGTCAAATAGTGCATCTCGCAAGTTTTGGTAGGCATGCAGCGACTCAATCATTTGCATTCGTGGTAAATGTGAGAGCGCAGCGACGGCACGGTCATAACTAGATGAAGTGGACGCGTTAGAATTTGTATCGTCATTCTCTTCAGGTTCCGACGGCTCATACGTCTCTTCCTCCTCAAAAACAAATGGGTATATCTTCAGCCACTTTTGGATGCACCCTGTGCATCGACAGAGTGCTTGACGAAATTGTGAGGATAAATACACATCCAAGCGATGAGTGTGGGCATGTGGATCGACTAATGGCGTTGGTTGTACGCATGTATCAGAGTCCAGGCGAGCACGCTTTCTTGATGCTGAGATCTCGAGATCTGGTGACGATCCTATCACATCCCAACCGTTCTCAATGGGTAGAACCACGAGCCAGCCCGGCTGACCAAGGTAGGGTTGGAGCAAACCAGTTTTATCTTTTCGTATGCAAGCATCGCATATTATGGTATCAAAGTCATCTTGTGAGATAAGGGGCTTAGTTGCACCTTTGGGGTACAAGCTCGTGCATGATTCATGTAGCCATTCTTCGCATACAAGACATTGAAACATATCTTCTTTTTCTGTTTCCGGATCATAATGCTGTCCACGTTTGCAAACACAAAATTGGCCGTCAAAATTCTTTGTATACACATTTTCATCGTTGGGAATGTCCCAGCCTTTATTAGGGTCATGAATACGCAAGCTGCACGGCTTAGCTCCTTCTGGATACCCCGTATTCTGTTTATGAGGTGTCATGGGCCTGTGGCGATAAAGGTTAGGGGTCCCGCAATCACAGCGAAAATGTCTGCGATGGAACAATTCCACAAGATCATGATCCGAATGACACGATACGCTGCAGCCCATACATACACCGCCGCCGCCACACGTTTTGCATGCATATATTAATTGGCGCACATATCCACGAGTGTATGTGCACACGTCAACTTGGTACGGAAAGGCTTCATTCGCCTGAGCTTCCAGACGTTCCTGATGGTCAATGAGATCCTGTGCTGTGAAACCTAATTCCGGGTCAATGTTAGGTGCCGCTTTGCTTGGGTCCGGCAAAGGGGGAATGGGTGACGCACGTCCCTGATCCATTTCACGTGTTGGGTTCCGGTGGACTGTAAGATGTGGGAAATTTCCCAAACCCTTTAGTCGCCACATTCGCGCCAGCCCAACCTCGATGCATGTACTAGTATTCGTTTGGGCACTGAGTGTTGCTATTTGTGCATTTTGCATGGAAAACAAAGAACAAGTTGCGCTCCAGGCGCGTACATTACTGCTGGATGATACCACATATTTTGTGGGTGCGTTAGGAACAGTGAAGGATGACGCAACTGCCTTGGTGGCGTACGAGTACTTTGCACCATGTTTTGACTCCCAAAATGAAAAGAGTTCCTCGAACCCTGGCGATCTATTGTTCTTGGCACTTCCAGCATCAGAACAATGGCGCTTGACTTTAAGGCCCAACACGACGGCGACACTGGCTATTGCGTCGAGCCCTGACATGAACACAGTCGATGTGCGACATGGTCATATGTCGCCTGCAGGACGCTTGCATTGGCCTGAAAACAGACCAGAGTGGCGTCGCGGCATGGCATCCAAAGGACGTATGACTATGTATGGTCATATGCATCTCGTGACACACTCGGAAAGCATCGACACACTAGGCAATTGCTTTGTCGCTCATCACCCTGATGCTGCTGCTTGGGTGCCTGGCTCTCCAAAGAGTCCTCACATCGCCAAGTGGGTACGTTTTTCTCCCGCAAAAATTCACTACGTAGGTGGTTTTGGCGACGAGCATTTTATCGGTTCTGTGGATATGGACTTGTACCGCTCCGTCAAGCCTGCCCTCGATGAGCACAGAGCGCCTGGTTTGTACATGCAGACTAATTGAACAAGAGCCCTGATTCAAGCATTACAAGTACTCTGCCATGTAATCACCCATTGAACATGTAAATATATAATTCCACTCTGTATCATTAGACACCAAAAGAGCAGGCTGGCATTCCATCATGCGATGCGATACAGGAACACGGCCGCTGTTGGTGCCTTGATTCGGCCGAGAGACCCAAGCTTATCGTGAACGCCTGGCTACTCCGCGTACCGATTCTACTTGGTTATGTCGGAGATCACACCGGCAGCCAACGCATCATTGTCCATATCCGCCCGGCTCGCGGTCGTTATATTTCCTTGCCTAGTATGCTGGTGGCTGTACAATACTGCAACTGAGGCGGCAATATTGGCACCATTGGTGTTTCTCCCCACATTGTGCATGTACGCTGCATGGGCTTGTGCAAATCATGCAAAGCCGGAACGGCGTGGTCAGCTCGAGACGATGGTATGGATATACTTCTCTGTCAGTATTTTTGGAACCACCTTGCTCGGTCTAGCTCAGCTTTTGGCCTACCTGATTGTTGTGTCGTTAGTCATGGGACCACATGCGCCTGAGTATTGGACCGAGTTTTTACGTGGAACAGTCGATGGCATGACTGTCGAAGAGCGTGAGCGCCGAGCTGAGCTGGCTGGTACTTGGAAAAACTGGCTTCTTATTGTCTTGTTTTCTTTTGTTATGGCTGGTGGCTTCGAAGAAATTTTAAAATACTTGCCCGTGGCCTATGCCCGGTACCTCGAGCAAAAGCACAAGTGGAAGCGCGAAGGTGCGTACATTGACTTTGCCTTGGCTGGATCGCTTGGGATGGCTACCGTTGAATGTATCGGCTTTTTGCACGACACATATGCTGGTGGATTCCATGGTCTCCTTGCGCCTATTGTGACATTAGTTCAACGCCAGATTGCCGGTACAGTTGGCCATATGACGGCCTCAATGCTAACATCGCTGCGTGCGACTCGCTCTGACTTTCATGGCCCAATGCATTCATGGTTCTGGATTATCTCGCCGTCTATGGTCCTACATGGTATTGCGATCATGACTGTGTTCATATCGTGTACTTTGGATGGTCACGTTGGATGGGTTCATCCTACAGAACTAATCTCTATTGCTGGTATGTACGGAAACTTCTTTTGTGTCGTCTTTGTCGTTACAGTTCTCGCTTATCGTGAACACAAGATCCTCAAGTCACTTGGGCTTCATTCGAAGTAATTCGCACCTTGGCAAGGTCCACGGCCACACCAGCGGACAAGAGCGCATCCATCCACACTTTTTGCGATTCATTCAATCGATCTTTCGGACTCTTGACTTCCACAAAGCGTACTTGTCGGTCCTGATACCGCCAAAGAGTGAGATCAGGAAATCCAGTCGTACTGGCACCATTTTCACACAGTATGCGACACAGTGCTGCTAATGCAGTACCGCCGATGCACTCGGCTACTTCCATAACGTCATGGATGGGAAAGTCGCCCCATCGGCAACCGATGGCATGCGTTCGTTTGGGACGCTCTCGTGCATCGACCCGATGTATAATATCGCACCCACCTGTTTCTTGTATACGATGGAGTTGTGCCTCGATGGCCTCTTTTCGTGCTTCCAAAAATATATCTGTGCCCAAGTCCATTGGTGCGCGCTGATACGGTGTTTCGAATGCACCTGGGACTGAAAGAAAGAGAACATCCCACATGAGCAGTACGAACACAAATAGTAGCATGCCTCCTTCACAGTGATACCCACGATATCCTTGTAGTGCGTACTGTTCTAAGCAATACTGTTCCACGGTACATGATGTCCCACAGGTACTTTGCCATTGCGTGCGTCCGCCAGATTTGCGTTCCTTCGTTGTCGTTGGCTTGGGTATACGTGCATCGAACGTCAGCACGGTTTGCCGAAGCATGTTACGAGGCTGAACTAGTCGCCCATTCACACGTACGCCCTCGAACTCAACAACACGAGGTTCGCGATGGGCTAAAATAAACGTCTGACGTGCTGATTTGGGTATTTTGAGCTGCGATTCCAGTCGAGCAATGCGTCGCTGGAGACTGAATGTATATGTTACATGTGTGTCTGGGTCGTGCAGTGCCTCCTGGCATATCGCCAAAGCATGCTGTTTTGAATCATGTCGAGCGCTCAGAATGGAAAGTCGCTCGTGCCAAGCCCCTCGACGCCCGCGCCAAAAGTAGCGCTGGGATAAAAGTTGTCTCAAGAGATGAGATTCTCGAACATGCATACCTAGCCGCGCCAAACATTCGCAGCCTTTGAACAGGACGCGTGTCAGCGCCCATCCATAATGGAATCGCAGAAGATGACATCGATCGCGCGGAACACAGACAGGGTATATGGTGCGCATTTCGTGTGTGGCCTCAAGCCATGCAGGTTCACATATGTCCAAAAGGGGTAGGCATGCTCGAGCAGAATCGAGACTCGATTTCATGCCTTCCACAAAAGCATCCATCTGCTCGACCAACTGCATAGCTTCCTCGTAACGAAGAAGACAATCACGGTCAGGAAACATACTTGAGTCTCGCATGTACACATACGTTGGAAAAGTATATTTTCCAGTGCGAGAAAGTACGGCAGAGGTCAACAACGAACCCAATACTGGCTTACCGCGATAGTACACGAATGCAAGTCGTTCCATGAGAGCGTGCACAGTAGAATCCAAACAGATGCAGCCACCATGCATAATGTCGGCCATGTACGAAAGGAGTCGATCGTGAGTAGGCTGCAAGCTCATAGATAATTGATGCTGCTGCGAAAATAGCACAGCATTTGTTGGCTTGGCTGTAAGGTTCTTCAGTAACGTGTCCCGGGTGCCCGAACTTTTCTTGCCCAGGCGCTTGGCTAGAAGTTTGAGCTCGTCGACGGTCAGAAGTTCAAGGCGCCACAAAATATTGCCCTTTATATCGCCATCCATCATCGAAAAACGATACGGTTCAATCTGACTAGATGCAGCAAATGGCTGAGATAGTGCATGAGCAGCACTGGAGAGATCTTCCAGATCATTATATTCCAATTTGTCCAGGCGGTACCATTGTCCTTTCTTGCGTTGCAAAAGCCGAACAAACAAGTAGCGCGCATCGTACTGTAATTCAAAGAAAAATGAGAAGCAGGCATGTTCACTTGCTGTAAAAAGATGGCTCTCCTTTTCCAACACAGCACGTAGCATGTCTTGAAAGAGCTCGACATACATCGACTCTTGCTGGTATCTGCGCTTTAACACACGATCAGAAGTGTCGTTGTGGGTATCGGACCCGTGCATCGCGCTTTGCACGGGCCCCTTTTCGAAAAAAAGAACGCCGCTTAGCATACAAATCCGCAGGTTCGACTTGCTTCGCATCGCGTAGAGGCGGAGTCAAAGGTCTCTGGGTGTACGCTCGTATAAGTTCAAGAGGATCTTCCCTACGCTTGCGCTCTTCATCTCTAAACTTTGCACGCTCAAGTTCCTCAACACTCTTTTTCTGATCAAAACCATTTCTTCTGTCCGCTTGCGTGTACCAGGGCTGAAGCTCTAATTTGATCGATGAACCTGTTGAATGATGGCGTAGTTTGAGTGGCGTCTCAGCTTCAGAAGAGCGATCAATATGTTCATAATCCGATAATGTGTTGATGGGATTCTGTCTCTCAGAAGCACCGTCGCGCTGCCGCCGTAGCTGTACAATGCGGTCATGGCGATTTCGTGCAGCTGTGCGCTCCTTTTCATCCGCGTCAGATTTATATGCCACTTCTTCATCTCTCTTTACACGCTCTATATTTTCGCGTCTGTATGGATGATAGCTCTTGTGTTGTGCAAGATGCAAAGGCATACTGTCTAGTCTAGACGCCACCAAGGTAATGAACAACAGGTTGGGATGATGACACTCTGGTCGAAATCGTGTGGAGATGTGGATACGTAACGCATATGCGCGCTGATTGGTCAAATGAGGCTGACACAAATAATACGCCTGACCAGGCGCGCGCCTGGCTGGCTGGCGCGTTGGGAACAACACAAGACCGTCAAACCGACCACATTCGTTTGTCGACATGAACCAAAATATGGGCATCTTTCCGTCTGACCCGGACAGGAAAGATGTCTGGGTGCCAGACAAGGCGCATGGTTACATTGCTGCGTACGTTGTCCAAGAAAAGGACGACCAGAGCATGTGTTGTCTTGCCACGGGAAATACTGTCACGGTGCCCACCGCATCTCTGAGCGAGATGAACCCTCCCAAGTTTGATAAGGCCGCGGACATTGCAGATCTAACGCATCTCAATGAAGCTAGTGTCGTGCACAATTTGCGTCAGCGCTACTTTAGCAATTTGATATATACTTACAGTGGCTTGTTCTTGGTGGCTGTGAACCCGTACCATGCGTTGCCCATCTACACTGAGCACATCATTGAGATGTACAAAAACAAGCGCCGCGAAGAAAATCCACCGCATATTTTTGCCGTGGCTGATGGTGCTATGCAGAATATGCTAAACGGACACTCGAACCAGTCTCTCTTGATCACGGGTGAGTCAGGCGCAGGTAAGACCGAGAATACCAAGCGCGTCATCCAGTACCTTGCAGCCACAGCGATGGACGCCGATGCAGCTGGACCTTGGCATGCTGGTGAACCGCTGGGATTGTTGGAGCGCCAAATCCTTCAGGCAAACCCAATCTTGGAGTCATTTGGGAATGCACAAACCGTGCGGAACAACAACTCCAGTCGTTTCGGCAAATTCATCAAGATTGAGTTTTCTGCGACTGGCACAATTGCTGGAGGCAACATCGAATGGTACCTCCTTGAAAAAAGCCGAGTTCACAGCCGCAACGCAAATGAGCGCAACTTCCACATATTTTATCAGCTTCTCCGCAGTCGCGATCAGACACTGTTGCAGAGTTTGAAGCTAAGCTGTTTTCCTGAACATTATGCGTACCTTGCGAATACCCGCAAGGACGTGGAAGGTATTGATGACAGCATCGAATTTTGTGGTTTGCTAGATGCTCTGCGCACCATGGGCTTTACTATGGCCGAAGAACATGATCTTTTTCGAGTTATCGCCTTGATTTTACACCTCGGTAACATTGAACTGACAGAGGATCGTTCCGGTCAGGCCCGCATCACTAATTCGGATCAGCTCTCGTTGGTGAGTGAGCTGATGGGCGTTGATGCAGCTCAGTTAAATACAGCCCTTGTTCGGCCCACGGTACGTGCCGGCCGTGAGGCTGTGTCACAGCAGCGTACCAAGAAGCAAGTCACTGAAGAGGTTGCTGCACTTTGCAAGACCATGTATGAGAAAACATTTGGGTGGCTGGTGGATAGGATCAACCTGGTGTTGGACCGCCCCACCAGCAAGTCGCAGTTTATTGGTGTGCTGGACATTGCAGGTTTCGAGATCTTTGATACCAACTCTTTTGAACAGCTTTGCATCAACTACACGAATGAGAAGCTTCAGCAATTCTTTAATCACCACATGTTTATGCTTGAACAGCAAGAATACGCGCGTGAAATGATTCAGTGGGATTATATGAACTTTGGTCTAGACCTGCAGCCAACCATTCACCTTATCGAGTCGACGTCGCCTATTGGTATTTTAGCAGCTCTAGACGAAGAGTGCATTATGCCTCGCGCTAGCGACGATACATTTACGGAAAAACTTACAAGCACATGGTCGCCGCCCAAGTCTGGGCCTGATGCTGCTTCATCCAAGTTTTTGCCATCACGTCAGGTCAGGCGATTTATTGTGCGGCACTACGCAGCCAACGTGGAGTACAGCACCGATAACTGGCTCGATAAGAATCGCGACCCGCTCAATGACCACGTTGCACGCGTGCTAGCGACTTCTGCACAGCCCTTCATCTCGTCTCTTTTTGCGGGAATGGCCGAAGAGAGCAGTGGCGGTGCTCCCAAGAGTCGGCGTGGCACGTTCCGTACTGTTGGGCAACGGCACAAGGAACAACTCGTTTCGCTGATGGCCCAGTTGGACTCAACACAGCCACACTTTGTCCGCTGCATTGTACCCAACACAGAAAAGCGACCAGGACGCATGGAACTTCCATTGGTCCTCGATCAGCTACGGTGCAATGGTGTGCTGGAGGGCATTCGTATTGCGCGACTTGGCTTTCCAAATCGATTGCCGTTCACCGAATTTGTGAGTAGATATGCACTCCTTGCTTCGAGCGCATATGACAAGCAATCTATGGATGGCCGTGTACAGTCGGGCCGTATTGCCGAGTCTATTGGTCTTGATCCTGCATGTTACAAGATTGGTTTGACCAAAATCTTTTTCAAGGCTGGTGTGCTTGCTGAGCTGGAAGAACAGCGCGATACGTATCTGCACGATGTATTCACCCGCTTTCAAGCATCATGTCACGGGTACGGAACGCGGCGTATCGTTCGTAAAAGACTTCGTCAACGCGCGGCTAAGCAAGTGCTTCAGGAGAGTGCTCGAGAATACAAAAAACTCGAGTCTAACGCGTGGTGGCGATTGTACTTGCGACTTTTGCCGCTGCTTGCCGCATCGCACAATGATGACGAAATCAAGCGGCACGAAATGGAAATGGCTGTCGCACGCGAGCGAGCCTTGCGTGACGAACAAGAAAAGACGCGTTTAGTGGAACTTGAGAGCAGGCTAACAAAGCGATGTGATATGCTCCAAGAGCAGTTAGATGACGAATGCACGAGTCATGCGTCTACACGTGATACTCTCAACGGTACAAAGCAACGCTTGGCAGAAGCAGAAGCAGAGCTCAATGACATCCAAGCTGAGCGCGAAGGATGGTCTCGTGAGGCGAATGATTTGCAGCGACAGATGGACGAAGGAGCACAACGCGAAATGGATATCCAGGCTGAGCTTGCAAGTGTTTGTGAACAATTGAACAAGCAACTGTCGTCGCGTGCTGCGCTTGAACGTGAGCATAGTGAGGCAGTTGATCGCGTTTCGTCGTTGGAAACGATGCTGAATCAAGCCCGTGTCTCTTTAGACGAGCACGTCCAACACGCTGAGCGGCATATCGAAGACTTAGCAGCTAAGCATGAGGCTGAATTGCATGGCGTTCGTACAGACTTGGAACTTGCGCGGCATCAGCTAAGCAAGTCGGATGCAGTGAACGAACGCCTGGCGATGTTGGAGGCAGAACGACAACAGCTGCAGCAAGCGCACATTTCTGTGCAGGCCACACTAAGTGAGCGTGAGGCCCATTTCAAGCGCGAGGAAGAAAAGCGCGAGGCCCTAGAGGGAGCACTGGCAAGTGCTCAGTCAGAATGTGCAATGTTGCACGAAAAGCTCAAGCATATGAGCGAGAAGTTGCGTGAAACTACTCAGCTTCGGGACCAAGTCAACGAGACGTATGCATCCGAATGTCGAACAAGCAAAGCCATCATGACTGAACGCGACAATGCGCGCTCTGAGCTCTCAGCTCTACGGCAAGAATACGCAAAGGAAAAGGAAGAGATGCAGCGTGAAATTGCGGAAAAAGGTGCCGAACTTAAGAAGGCAAACAGCAAAGCGTATGCCTTGGAATTGGAGAACCGTCGCCTTGAGACGATGCAAAATAAAACAACGGTTGAACATGTACATGTGTTGGAAGAGGCCAAGAAGTATACAGACCGTCAGCTCTCCGATGTACAAAACGAGCTGCAGGAGCTGTCTACCTACACGCGTTCTCTTGAGCGAACGCGTGCGCGAATGCAGCAAGGTCAAGAAGTGCTATCGCGCACGGTGGGTGGCCTTAGTATTGAAGAGGCTATTTCGCAACGTGACGAGGCTCGTTCTGCCTTGGAAGAGGCTGAGAAGACGTCTTCGAACCAACTGAAAATGGCACGCGCCGAGTACGAAACACGCATCAAAAAGCTGGAAGATGAACTGCGTCGGATGACCAAGAACCAACAAACAGAAAAAGCACTCACATCTCTTGGAAGTGGACGCAAGTCACATGCTGCAGCCGCAAGGCAGGTTCTGGCCGAAATCCAAATGGAAACCGAGCTTCTCGCAAAAGACCTGGCGCGCGCTAGTTCCCTGCACACACCATCTCAGTAGATCGAGTACAGTCGAAGCAAGCTTGTATATGTTTAGTCATTATACCGACGCGCCGCTTACGAGCCAACGAGACGCGGCTTTGTCTCATTACACAGCTTTGCAAGGAGATTGAGCGCGAGCACTCCTAGGCTCATATGTGCCTCGCACGACAATGAAAAATACAACGGCTAACAAGAAGCGTCATGGAGATTCTAAGGCCCAAGCTCGTCAGAAGGTGCGGGCAACATGGCGACTTTGTGCCTTTTGTTTAGGCACGGAGGAACAGAATCGACACACGAACCAATCGGAGCCTCTCGTCGAGTGTAGTGAGTGTCACAGCTGCGGCCATCCAACATGCATGGATTGGGATCGTGAAGGCAAAAAATATGCCATTGTGCGCTCGTATAAATGGCAATGTATGGAATGCAAGACATGCGAACGGTGCTATGGCAAGGAGAATGACGATCAAATTATATTTTGCGATCGATGTGATCGGGGTTGGCATATTTATTGCTTGCGACCTGCTCTCAGTAAACTACCACAGGGTACGTGGTTCTGTCCCCTGTGTAAATCGGCGGAAAAACATGTATCTGCCTCACCAGCCCCCCAGTCTCACGCATCTTTGCCAAAGCGCAAAACTGAGTCGGCTGCGCCCCACAGAAAAATCATTCGGATAAAACGATCTAGCGCAGGGGAAAACGAAAAGGCCACACAGACGACCTCATGGGCTGATGATGCGCCTTTTAGTGGCCTGTTACAAGGCGATGATGCTGAAACCAAGATGAATGAACCAGATAAAGACGATATGGAGCGATTCGAGCGCAGTAAACGCGCGGCTGTAAGTTGGTTGGGTGGCGTTGTAAATGCACGACCTCCAAATTCAAACCATGCATCTGGCGTCGATACCGTTTCTACTAACGCCGATGCTGCCCACACTGGTAAAGCCTTGCCTATATCCATGATCCGGTTTGGAGCCTTTGATATTAACACTTGGTTCCAAGCGCCATTCCCAGAAGAATATAGTCTTGTGCCTGATGGACGCCTGTGGATGTGTGAGTTCTGCCTCAAGTACATGAAAAGTCGATTTATGGTGACGCGGCATCGCATGAAATGCATGATGCAGTTTCCTCCAGGCCAAGAGATTTATCGCGCTGACAACATTTCTGTGTTTGAAGTTGACGGAAGCAAAAACAAAATCTACTGTCAGAATTTGTGCTTGCTTGCCAAATTGTTTCTCGACCACAAGACATTGTACTATGATGTTGAACCTTTTCTGTTCTACGTGTTTGTGGAGAGCGATGCATATGGCTCGCACTTCGTGGGATACTTCAGCAAAGAAAAGCGTTCGCCCATGGACTATAATGTTAGCTGCATCATGACGCTTCCCATTCATCAACGCCGAGGGTGGGGCTATTTTTTTATCGAAATGAGCTACTTGCTTTCACGAAAGGAAAAGCGTCGGGGTTCACCAGAAAGGCCGCTCTCTGATCTCGGTTTCCTCACATACCGCAGCTACTGGCGCTTGGCTGTTTTCCGCATACTTGATGCTGACCCGCTATGCTCACTTGAGGACATTTGTTCTCGCACAGGCATGAAGATGGATGATGTCCTTTATACCCTTCAAGACAACAACATGTTGGAGGTATTTCACAATGAAACATCGACTGGTCGACTTCCCTCCGAATATGAAGCCTCTAAATTCGCCGACGAAAAAAAAGTTCCTCCAAATGATTATCGTATTGTGTGTGACACGGAGCACATACGCGCAAACCTAGCAAAGCACGATGCAAAAAATTACGTGCGTGTGGATCCCACAAAATTACGGTGGACGCCTTTCATATATAAGCGCACTGGACTCGAACCCATAACATTGAACGAAGTGCCAGGATAAATAGCATATACGTATACATTCCTATGTTTCCAATGAGTTCGGTGGTGCAGGTATAGGCGCGGAAGATGTGTCATCGATATGACTTGCATCGGGCATGTCGCCATGGTCAACCTCCATTGTTTCTGCAGCGGCACCAGAGGTTGTCATCTCTGTTGATGGAGCATCAGAAGCCGCAGATGCAGCAGCACGGGCGGCTTTAGCACGTTCTCGACTCTGTGCTGCTGCCTCAGCCTTTGCTGCTGCATGCTTCTGTTGAAGGTCACGATACGCTTCGAGTTGTATGCGGAGCTCCTTACGCATCGGAGCGGGAAAATCAAGTTCGCGCATGGCGTCCATAACATTATTGGCGGTAATGGTCTTGCTTCCGCGGGCAATAGCGACGTCATGCGAAGCGGCGGCTGAGGGTTAGACATCGCGCGACGTACTCAAATAGCTCACAAACACGGAGGCTGACTTCACAAGAGCTGTCATAGTGTCTTTGCGCAATTGCATGAACTCAGGAATCTTCGTAAGCTTCGATGGATATACGTACATCGGTTCGCGCAATTTTAGCGATAGATGCTTTGGGGAGTTCAAATTGATCCAGACCTAAGCCAAAGGTGCCGCCGGCAGCATTCGTAGCGCTCATATTTCGCGCGGAAAGCTCCAGGTTTTCTTTCAACGATTCATCATTTTCATGCTCAGCCACTTCGGGAGCTTTTTCGTGTATGCGTTCTGATGCATCTGTGTCCATGATGCACGGTGAAGGTCGTTCTACGTTACGACGCGAGATACGCGTTAGATGACGCGCACCTACATACATAATTCCACATCAACGACAATTGAGTCCAGCACATTTGTGGGCTCACATTAGCACACTAGAAGGAAATGGGTATCTATGCCATAGAAAGGAATGTATGAGAGCATGTTAGGGTGCCCAGATTTTTACGCCCAAATCCACAGAGCCTGTAGCGACTACATTTACAGGCTGCATGTGAGATTCAAGAGAACCAGACGAGGACGTGTCAACGTGCGTGCGGCCCCAAGCCATGCACGTAGCAAAATGATTGTGGCATTCAAACGCTTTGAGGCATCGAGCTGTGGATAAATCCCACACACGCATGGTTTTGTCATCAGAAACAGACAGTAGAAACTTGCCGTTAGGAGAAAAGGCCACAGCTCGTACCCAGTTGTCATGGCCTGACAATGTACGAAGGCACTGGCCCTGTTGACTCCAGATCCGTACAGTCTTATCGCGCGATCCAGATGCAAGATATCTGCCTGGCTCTGGCTTTTCCGGGGATCGCACACTCAAAAGTTTTTGAATAGATTCGTAAGAAGATGAGGGCGCGAATGCGACGCATTCTACAACATGCTCATGACCACGCAATTCATGACGCAATTCACCAGACGCAGTATCCCAAATGCGCACTTCTTGGTCACTTGATGCACTGGCAATCCATCGGCCGTCAGATGATACATCAACGGCACGGACCCAGTCATGATGGCCTAATAGCGTACGTGAGCAGAATCCTGATGTCACTTCCCAAATCTTAAGCGTCTTGTCACGACTGGCCGTGATAATATGCTGGTCTCCGGGCATAAACTGAATACCAGACACACTATGTTCATGACCATGAATGGTACGCACATTTTTCCAATCATTATTACCGTCCCAAATTTTTATACTCAAGTCAGACGAGCATGACGCAATATATTGTCCTGAATGGTCGAAAGCAATGCCTTGAATGGACTTTGTATGGCCCTTCAACGTTTGTTCGAGTTCGCCTGTTTCCCAATCCCAAATTTTGATGGTAGAATCCTCACTCGCCGTGGCCACGAGCGAGAATCTTGGATGAAACGCTACACTTGTTATAGGCTGGCGATGGCCTAAGAGCACATGACGGGCCGGTGGTCGAGGGTACCAATCCTGAACAGAAGCACCTCGCCGTGCACTAGGAGCCGTCTGCAATTCGGCCTCTAATTCCGATACCTTGGCAGATAAATCCATATTCTTTTTCTGCAAACGGATGGTGCTGAGCCACTTTTTCTCTAAAAGGTTGGCATATTTACCTTTTGCGTCAGGCTCGTACGCTGCAAGGGATGCATCGCGCTTCAATGCTTCGAAGGTCTCATGGAAACCAGACGTATGCAAATATTCGAGTAAGGATTTGTGCCTGAGATAAGTATGTATCAAACGTACAGCTCGTCGCGTTGACGATCGGACAAGGCACTATTCATAAGCCCTCACGAGCAAAAGAGCGTGATCTGTCACCGTAGACCTACGCTCCGCAAGCAGCCTGCGCCATAGACCCACGTGGCGCCACGTGGTGTTACTCTGGGGTCGTGTTGGTCCCTTGATGCCAGAGACGTCTGCGACCACAACACAGCATGGCGCGAGAACGTGACAGCGGCGCCTCTGCTCTTGCGGCCGTGCAGGTGGCTGTTCGCATACGACCAGATGCAGTGGATGATATCACGCAGACGGTGTCTCGATTCGCACGGCCCGCTGTAGAAGCGACCTCCGCCACAAGTGTGGTACTAGAGCCATCGGTTCTGCCGGTGGGCATGCGCGATTCACGGTACACTTTCAACTTTGATCAAGTGCATGGACTTGATGTGAATCAGATCGAGCTATACCATGAGAGTGTGGAGCCCCTTGTGCGCCGCTTTATGGACGGATTTAACACAACGATCTTTGCTTATGGACAAACTTCCAGTGGGAAATCATACACCATGGGAACGTCAGAGGCAACGAATAGTATTTGCACAGATACCCCTTTTGTCGATATGGACTTGCATGTGGGAATTATTCCACGCGCGGCGCACCAGATTTTTCAGTCACTTCAAGACATCACCGCTGAAGGCGAGGAGTGCACAGTGAGTGTAAGCTTTTTAGAACTGTACAATGAGGACTTGATCGATCTCTTGTCTGATGCATATGGTCAGCGAAATAATATTCAAATTCGTGAAACGCGCACAGGCGATATTGTGTGGACGGGCCTTGCTCAGCGATCCGTTTCCAACGCACAGGATGTTGTAAAACTATTGCAGGATGGGATGGCTGTCCGGCAAACACACGAGACGGAAATGAATGCACAGTCTTCTCGTTCACATGCCATATTTACCATTTCTTTAACCCGTAAGCATCGTGCCAAACCTGGTGCTCAAACGGAGCGTGCATCATCCTCATTGGGGCGCGCAAGTCCAGAACGTGCATTTGCCACACCACGCACGCCTAAAACAGGTTTACCCACGCTCGGTGTCCGTCTACCCGTTTCGCGTGCAGGCTCACCGACTCGGCCACAGACGCCGACGCGCCCGGTTGTGCGTGGCACGCCATTACGTCGAGCTCCCATGGAAGATACCGTCATTGTTACGACAACGAGTAAGTTGCATTTTGTTGATTTGGCCGGCTCAGAGCGCTTGAAACGTACTGCTGCCACCGGCGACCGCGCTCGCGAAGGAATCGCAATCAATTCTGGTCTGCATGCATTGGGTAATGTGATCAGCGTCTTGAGTGATCCAGGAAGGTCAAAGCGCCCAATCCATGTGCCATATCGAGACAGTAAACTCACTCGGCTTTTACAAGACAGTCTTGGAGGTAACGCACACACACTCATGATCGCATGTATTTCTTCTACTGAAGGTAACGCGGGCGAAACTTTGAACACGCTTCAGTACGCACAACGCGCCCGTAACATTCGCAATAAGGTCGAGCGGAACCAAGTTGAGCCTGGCTGGGACAATGTCGCGTATCTGCAATCGCAGGTGCTCTCGCTGCGACACGAGCTAGAACTTGTGCACAGCTCCAGGGAGCTTGTGGCATCTTCACCAAAGCGGACAACACACCCTATGCCCTCTGAGCACGAGCGTGAGCTTCTTGCCTGGCAGGAAAAGTGCTCGGCACTAAGTCAGAAAAATGTTCAACTTAGTTTTCAGCTGGTGCAACGCGAGCAAGAGCAGCGACATAATTCGTCGTCAGTCGACTTTTTGCAGGCGGCAGAGCCTGTGATTGTCGAGTACGAAAAAACCGTGGATGCACTCGAGGGACAGCTGAGTATGCTCAAGGCAGCTGTAGCTCATTTGGAGCACTCGGTACAGGAACAGACGTCAGAGAATGTGGCGCTGTCGGATCGGGCTACGAAGGCCGAAAGGCAGATGGATGTGTTGCGAAGTACGATGCGGGATTTACATGAGCGCCTGGACGAGCGAAATGCGCGCGTCGAGGCGCTCGAGACCGAATTACGGCGCGCATCCATGTCTACATCAAGCACAACACCGTTATCTTTCTCGCGCTCGTCACGAAGCAGTTCCATGTCATCAGATCCGGGCGTGCTGCCGCAAAGGCCTTTTGGTGGTATCCTAGATTACAAAGGACGAAATCCCAGTAATCGAACTTACCGTGTCACCACGACACAGTCTCGAGCAACAAGTGATGTTGACACATACCCCACGAGTCAACTTGGCCTGCCCCGCAGTCCATCGTCATTGGAGCAGCAACCGCTTACGAAACGTCATGCCTCAGAAACAACTAGCCCGGATGAGCTTCTGACTGTACATATGCATTGAGTCACTTTTAAATTCTACTTGCTCAGTGAAGCCAGTGCCCCATCGTTGTAGCCTGGATGTGGGTCGAGCGACTGAATCGTTTCAGGGTTCACGGGCTCGCTGGGGCCCGTTGGAATTTTGGCACGGCGAGCTTGGACTCCAGCGCGCAAAATGTTCAGCGCCTCTACAGTCATGTCCCAACCCATGCATGCGTCAGTAATCGACTGGCCGTACGTAAGATACTTAGGGCCTTCAGGTGGCACATTCTGACGGCCTTCGACCAAGTTGCTTTCCAACATCACACCCATGATGCTCTGAGCATTCTCGTCACCCAAAGCAAGCTGATCTGAAATGCTGCGAGCCGCCTTCAGTTGGTTTTCATGCTTCTTTTCACTATTGCCATGACTGCAATCGATCATGATGCGAGCAGGAAGACCGGCTTCCAAAAGTGAAGTGCGAGTTTGCGTAATGTCTTCTGGATGGTAGTTTGGCCCCTTGTTAGAGCCACGAAGAATAACATGGCACTTATCATTACCCTCTGTTTCAACGATCGCAGAAATACCCTGTTTGGTGACGGACAAGAAATGGTGTGAGCTAGAGGAGGAACGAATTGCGTCCACAGCAATCCGTACAGAACCATCTGTGCCGTTCTTAAATCCGACAGGCATGCTTAGCCCACTCGTTAGTTCACGGTGCACTTGCGATTCGGTCGTTCGGGCACCAATTGCACCCCACGAAACTAGGTCCGCCGTGTATTGAGGAGTAATAGTATCCAGAAACTCTGTGCCCGCAGGAAGACCTATGTTGGCCACCTCCAAAAGAAAACTGCGGGCCAAGCGAAGGCCCTTGTTGATTTGAAACGAGCCGTCGATGTTTGGGTCATTAATCAAGCCCTTCCAGCCAACGGTCGTTCGTGGCTTTTGGAAATACACGCGCATAATGATGTGAAGGTCTTCCTTCGCATCTTCAGCGTATTCACGCAGTCTTTTTGCATATTCAATTCCGGCGCGCGCATCGTGGACAGAACAAGGGCCTACAATCACGACCAGACGGTCCTGTTGCTTGCTAAAAATGGCCTCCGTGTCATTTCGACCCTTGGTGACAGTTTCCAAAGCCTCAATAGTGAGTGGCAGTTCCTCCATAATAATTTGTGGTGGAACTAGCGGCTTTACATTTTTGATATGGCGGTCGTCCAGTTCATTGATTTTGTCGGCAGGCGACATGGCGGCAAGAACGTACTGTGCTAGTGCATCGTCCATCTGACGAAATAGCCTGCATATGAGTCAGAGTGGAAGTCACGTGATCCAATCTTGCCGCCGAGGCGCAATGCCTCGTGCAGCTAAACTAGACTTGACGGCCGAGAGTAGTAAATCAGCAAAGGACCAATGTGCTTAGTGGCTGCATAAATACCGCCTGTTACAATAGCCCTACGTGGACTTGTGCAGCTGGTGCCAAGTTTTGGCAAACAAATTTCGCGACGCGTCCCACCGCGTTTTATGCACGATGTCGGATGACGAGCACGAATACAATAGTGCGGGACCTCTTGATGACGAGGATCTCTCTCTTCCAAAGGCCACAATTCAGAAGTTGATCCAGGAGTACCTTCCAAAAGATCTTAGCTGTGCAAAGGAAACGCGCGATCTTCTTACAGATTGTTGTGTGGAATTTGTTCATTTAGTTTCAAGCGAAGCAAACGAGGCATGTGAAAAGGACTCAAAAAAGACAATTGCACCAGATCATGTAGTCAAAGCTCTCAACGACCTGGGTTTTGGCAAATATACACAGGAAGTACAGGATGTACTGAATGACCATCGACAGCATCAAAAAGAACGTGAACGCAAGGCATCTCGTTTTGAACTCAGCGGCTTGTCCGAAGAGGAGCTGCAGCGCCAGCAGGAAGAACTTTTTGCCGCTAGCAAGGCGCGTTTTGAGGCGGCGAACTAATCAGTGCATTGGTCTATATGTCTATCCTATAACGATAACGCGCCAATTGTAGTGTAGGCTTATTGATGCGTCCTTCGTTGTTCCATTCTACCCTGCCCAGGTCCCCTCCATAATTTAGTGCATAATTCCCATCTTCGTTTCATGCCTGGGCTGCAAGATTCGTGCGTACGATTCTGGCATCAATATATGCGTGTCGGCCTTGTGCCTCTCTCATTATATAGCAAGAGAGCATTAGTCCGTTCACATTTACATCGCTTAACCCCATTTCAACGCTGTATTATGAGTGTTTCTGCACCGCCGGACAAGCGCATAAATGGAACGCAGCTTGCGGGTTCCATTCGACAATCTGTAGCGGAACGTGTCAGGTCACTCAAGGAAAAGCACATCGGCTTTCAGCCACGGCTCAGCATCATACAAGTGGGTGAAGATGGTGCGTCATCCACATATATTCGTATGAAGAGCAATGCGTCAGCTCAATGCGGCATTTGTGCGGATCACATCAAGCTACCTGCTGGCTCAACAGAGGCAGAGATCATAAATAAGATCCGCGCCCTGAATGAAGATCCAAGTGTGGATGGTATTCTTGTCCAGCTGCCTCTCGGTGACCACATCGACTCGGAGGCTGAGCGACGGATCACCGAGGAAGTCACTCCTCGCAAAGATGTGGATGGATTCCACACGATTAATATTGGGCAGTTGGCATCGAGGGCTTGTAACCCCCAGTTTGTGCCATGTACGCCCGCTGGCATATTGCGCCTGCTCGAGACAGTTTGCTCGAATGACTTATCTGGCAAGTTTGCTGTCGTAATGGGTCGCAGTGATATTGTCGGGAACCCAGTGTCTCATTTGCTTCGTTCGCGAAATTGCACTGTGACACAGATGCACCGATACTCGACCAATGTGCAGGAAATTCTGGCTATGGCTGATATTTTGGTTGTCGCAATTGGACAGCCTGGATTTGTGCAGGGCTCCTGGCTTAAGAAGGGAGCTGTGGTTATCGATGTCGGTATTAACTATGTGCCTGATGCTACCAAGAAGTCGGGTGAGCGCCTCATAGGTGACGTTGACTTTGAATCCGCGTTGCCCGTCGTGAGCGCCATCACGCCTGTGCCTGGTGGTGTGGGCCCTATGACCGTCGCTATGCTGATGGAAAATGTTCTCATTGCCGCTACACGCCGCGCAGAGCATGAAGCCTCGCACCCACGCGGAGTCACGACCTTAAATCCGCTCACAATCCAGCGTCCCGTGCCTTCTGACATTGAGATCGCACGTGCGCAGGTGCCAAAGAAACTCGACACACTGGCTCAAGAGATTGGTATTTTGCCCAGTGAACTGGAGCTATACGGTAGTACAAAGGCCAAGGTCTCGTGTGAAATTTTAGACCGCCTTTCTTCTCGCGTGAACGGAAAGTACATTGTCGTTGCAGGTATCACGCCGACACCACTTGGCGAGGGCAAATCGACCACGACCATCGGTCTGGCGCAGGCTTTGGGTGGTCATTTACAGCGACCCGCCTTTGCTTGCGTTCGTCAACCATCTCAAGGACCAACATTTGGCATCAAGGGTGGGGCCGCTGGCGGTGGCTATTCGCAAGTTATTCCTATGGAAGAATTTAATCTGCACTTGACGGGTGATAACCACGCTGTAATGGCAGCAAACAACCTGCTGGCTGCAGCTATTGATACACGTATGTTTCACGAGGCTACTCAAAGTGACACTGCTCTGTTCGACAGATTAACCCCGTGTCAGAAAGGCATCCGTAAGTTTGCGCCTGTGATGCTCAAGCGATTGCGTAAGCTGCAGATTCATAAGACCGATCCAGATGCTCTGACGGAAGACGAGCGCCGCCGCTTTGCGCGTCTTGATATTGACCCGGCCTCCGTGACATGGCGTCGTGTCGTCGACACCAATGACCGGTATTTGCGTCAGATTACAATAGGCGAGGCACCTACTGAAAGAGGCTTTACGCGCAAAACAGGCTTCGATATAGCCGTGGCATCAGAGTGTATGGCTGTGCTGGCGCTTAGCCGCGATTTATCGGATCTGCGTGAGCGTCTTGGAAATATGGTCATTGGTTCAAACAAGCAGGGTGAGCCGATCACGGCTGACGATCTTGGCGTGGGCGGTGCGTTGGCCGTGCTGATGCGCGATGCCATTAAGCCGAACCTGATGCAGACACTTGAGGGCACGCCTGTATTTGTTCATGCTGGTCCATTTGCCAATATTGCCCACGGAAACTCATCGATCCTCGCTGATGCCATTGCTTTGAAGCTCGCTGGACGCGAGGCGGATGAACCAGCTGAAAGTGTGGGTTATGTGATTACTGAGGCAGGTTTTGGTGCTGATATTGGCATGGAAAAGTTCTGTAATATCAAGTGCCGCGAAAGTGGATTGGTACCGGATGCCGTTGTGCTCGTAGCAACGGTGCGTGCTCTAAAGTCACATGGCGGTGGTCCAGACGTCTCGCCAGGAAAACCACTCAGCGACGTGTACACAAAGGAGAACATCGCACTTCTTGATAAAGGATGTGGAAATTTGGCGAAACATATTCAGAATGCCAAGCAGCACGGTCTCAAGGTGATTGTGGCAGTTAACAAGTTTGCAACAGACACTGAGGCCGAGTTGGATTTGGTCGCGAAGCGCTCGTATGAAGCAGGGGCGGACGCTGCAATTCCGTCGGATCACTGGGCCAATGGTGGAGCGGGAGCTGTCCAACTCGCTGAGGCCATCGTGGAACTACTGCAACACAGCGAGTCGCAATTCAGGTTCCTTTACGACCTCGATCAGCCCATTGAGGCCAAGATTGAGAAGATTGCTCGCTGCATGTACGGTGCAGACGGAATTGAAATCACGCCAGAGGCTCAATCTCAGATATCTACTTATACTCGCCAAGGGTATGCACACTTGCCTATTTGCATGGCCAAGACACACCTCTCTCTTTCACATGACCCTGCGTTGAAAGGTGTGCCGACCGGATTCACGGTGCCTATACGCAGTGTGCGTCTCGCTGCAGGAGCTCGATTCTTGTATCCTCTTTGTGGTGCAATGCAAACCATGCCCGGCCTCAACACCCGTCCCGGTTACTATGACATTGACCTAGATGACCGAGGTCAAGTCATGGGACTGTTCTGAGCTAGTAACATAGTGGAGGCTTGTTGCGCACTACACGTAGTCCACGCCGCACTTCTGACTAAGCTTTTGTCGTTCCATGGAGGTGTGGCAGACGCCGCGTATCCCCGGTCGGAGTTAGGCTGGGCATCCAGCCGACTCACCACTTCTCTACTTTAGCTGAGAAGAAAACAGTAGGCTGGGCTCAAGGTGAGGTGGCAGTAGCTGCGTAGACTTGTGAATTCGTGTTTATCATGCGTTCATCTTATTCTGCCGGCATGCGCAATTCACCATCGCCTTCACCAGATCAACAGTCTCAGCGTCCGACCAGCTCGATGGGAAATGCTAATGGACTGCGATTCTCACACGGCAACAAGATGGGCTTGCCAAATGAAAACATTATGAGAATGTCGCAGTCCTCCCAGGAATCGCCGCGTGTCATGAACTTAGGAAATGGCGGGCATATGGCAGGTTTAAGCCGAGGCAGCAACCTGCGCCCAAGTTCGGAGATGCTTCCCGTTGGGCAACATGGTACACCTGAAACGGACGTAATCGACAAATGGTTCGAGGATCTTCAAAATTACGAGGCTACATTAGAGGAAATGGCGGCAGCGTCTCTTGACCAAAATTTTAAGGAAGAATTGAGTGCGATTGAGCAGTGGTTCCGTGTATTGAGCGAAGCAGAGCGTACAGCTGCGCTGTATAGTCTTCTTCAGGAGTCAACACAAGTTCAAATCCGCTTCTTTATTACTGTTTTGCAGCAAATGGCTCGAAACGACCCTGTCGGTGCTTTTATTTCGCCCAATCCTACAAACCAATCTTTGAACGACCAGCTGGAAGCCAAAATGGCACAGCTGGGTATTAAATCTCCTACAGCCATGAAATCTCCTTCCACTAATACGCGAGCATTTCAGCGCCAAAGCACCGGCTTTCTTTCACCCAATTCGGCGTCATTGTATGGCTCTGCTAATCCTGATGTCTCTGCCGCGCTGGCCGCGCAAAGGAGCAAACTAAAAGCGAATCGAACGTCCGCTCCTGGTATCTTACCTATGGAATCTATGACGTCCTACCATGGCAACTCTGGCTTAGAAAACGTCCAAGAAAAACTTCGGACCAACACGGGGAACCCCCACGAGCGTCCGCACTCATCGGATGTCTCCCGTTCTCCTCGTGCTAGTGGATCTATTGAAGATGCCCTTTCACCCATAAGTGTGGGTGGTAGTTGGGCTAGTATGGTGAACACGCCTATCATGTCAATGTTGGACAACAATAATAACTCTCGTGCAGACGATACCAACGCTAAATTAGAGGCCACGGCAGCCCAGCTGGCTCAACTCAGTCACCACATGTCTGCAACACAAGCTGAGACTCCTGATTCTGCTCGTATGACTCGCGGTAGTAGTGCTCCAAGCAACACCACTCGCAGTTCTACTAGTGATCAGGCTGCCGGCCATGCTAATCTTACGAACACGCCAGCCAAACTTGGCAACAGCGCCCCGTTCAATATCCCTGCAATGAGTCCAAATGCCCTTGCCGGTCTGCAAAGTCCCTCAGGTGGTATGTCTAACCCAGCCAATCTTCAAATGATGAATACGATGGCCGCTATGGGTGGTTTGAATAACATGAACTCGGCACAGCTTTTGGCGCTTCAGCAACAGATTCTCCAGCAGCAGCAGCAACTGAATATGGCAGGCTTTGGAGCACAAGGTATGCGCGGTGCGGGTCGCTCGGGCCATCGTAATTTCGGTGGATTGCAAAGTCCACCCATGGCTTCTCGTAACCTAGCTGGATCACCTCAACTATCTTCACATGTTTCAGGAGCTCAAGCCGAAGAGGAGGTAGCGGATATCTCTGTTCTTAACGATGTGCCTGCTTGGCTCCGGCATTTGCGCTTGCACAAGTATACGCCCAACTTTGAGGGATCTAACTGGCGTGAGATGGTTATGATGGATGATCGTGCGTTAGAAGAAAAGGGTGTGGCAGCACTGGGTGCGCGTCGTAAGATGCTCAAGACATTTGAGGCCGTTCGTCAAAAGTATGGAATTGAACCGCCGGTCAACCCTCAGCCGGCGAGTACTGCATCAGAGAGCAAGGCTTCTGAGATGTCGTCCGAACCAAATGCATAAAGACAATTCGTCCATCATAGTTATCTATTGGTAGACTAACAAGTCATTTCGAATAAGTAGAGCTTCAAGGCGGCTGGGTGAGGTTTAATTGTCGCTAATTGCAGTGTCACTGGCATGCATCGTAAAGACCACGTGGGCGGTGCAGATACGCGGTGGTTTCAGCTCGTGCTGTAAGCCGAGGAACGACAATAACGTTCTTTCAGGGCTGTTGCACTGGCAGCATCCGTTCCATATTTGTAGCAAGGCATGGATTCACTTCATGCTAGGGTTTCAACATGTACACCCTCCGCTATGGATAAGGGTTTTAATGCCCCGCGAGCGCATAGTAATAAGAGCAAGGCCAATGCGACGCCTCTTAAAGCCCACGTAAACGTTGGAACATGCCCTGAACTTTTTCATTCTAAGATCGATCGAGAGTGTCGAAACGCACTATCGAAGAAAGTACACCCACGCTTGCGAAATGTATCATCACAGCCATCATTACCTCGTTCAGTTCCATCAGCTACGTTATCGTCCCCGTTATCGGCCCATGTCAAGACAAGCGGCCGAACAACGGTAGCAGCGACTCCAAGAACAAAGCATGAATGGTCTTCTGAGACAGGTTTCTTCATATGTGCAAACGCTATGCATGCCTCTGTCGCGGAACATGAGCCATTAAAGTCAATACCCTCGCTCTTACCCCCTGGCAAGATTTCTGAGCCAGTGTCAAGGCCATTATCTGTTCGTTCAAGTACCGACAAGGTAAACAAACCTGTTCGTGTACATGTAAATCATCGGCCTGGACCAAAAATATTGCCATCAGCCTTGTCGCCAAAGCAGGCGGTGTCCACGGTTGCTAAACACAATGCTCGTCATGTGTCTTTGTACCCGCAGCAAGACTACGACAAGGTCCAAAGCGTCTCGCGCTCTCCCCCGCATGAAACATGTAATACGGGTTGTAGTCCAACTACAAGCGCTCTTGCACGAGCAAGCTTTATGCAAGACCAACAGGAACCTAAATCAGCACCATCTCCTCTCTCGTTTCCAGTGGTAGGTATGCGCACGGTGCCGGCCGCACCAATGTTACCTAGCGATACTAGTAATCCGTGGACCGATCATAAGAATCAATCCACCCCTGGGACGCTATCACCGCTAAGTTTCAACGAAAGGATGCATGACGAGTTGTCTTTTACATCATCAACACCGAATGAATTGACAATGGAAGAAGCCTCACATATCCTTGATGCAAGGCATGCTCGAAAACTTCTGGATCTTGAAATATCGAACAAGAGCCTTCTGGCCATTAATGCGACTTTGGAATCAAGTAAGGTAAAGCTCACAAAAGAGTTACGAGAACTGCGACACAGCATGTTAGAAAAGACCAACTCTGAAGCAAATCATGGAGAAGAAATATCGGGTTCCATTCGAACCTCATTAGCTGAATTACTCCATCCTATGTCTGGTACAAACAAGAGGGACAGTCTCGGTGTGGAAGTATTACGTATCTATACTCAACAGGACCAAGAAACAGATGCGATCTACAAACGCTGTTGCATAAAAATTGATGAATTGCTGAAGGAAGCACGTTCCGCAATTCTGACAAAACCAGATCCAGACACAGTTCTGGGCGGGAAAATTCTTCACCCCTCAGAACTGTGACATGATACACTGGATAATACCCCTGTAAGTGCTACTTTGACACAAGGTCATTGGACCATGAGCTTAAATACTTGTAAAACAATATACCCATGGTTTGTAGCGTGGCACATGATGTACCCCCACATCGTTAGCCTTCATCTAACTCGTACATCCCCCCATCTCAAAGACAAGCTCAGACGATGATTCCCATCGTAGTAACAAGTCTACGGCATCGCGACTAACGCCATGTTACTACATAGAACTGCCAAGGTCACAGCTTAGTTCGACTGCTTGCTGATCTCTTCGGCCTTGGCAAGCACATCACTGATGTTACCAACCATGTAGAAGGCAGCCTCAGGGAGACTGTCGTGCTTGCCGGAAAGGATCTCCTTGCAGGCAGTGACGGTGTCTTTGAGAGAAACGAGACGACCCTCAATACCAGTGAAGACCTGGGCAACAGCGAAAGGCTGCGACATGAAACGCTGCATCTTACGAGCACGCTCGACGGTGAGCTTGTCCTCTTCCGACAACTCATCCATACCCAGAATGGCAATGATATCTTGGAGTGACTTGTAGTCCTGCAGCAGCTTCTGAACACCCGAAGCCACGTCGTAGTGCTCCTGACCGACAATGGCCGGGTCAAGCATACGCGATTGCGAGTTCAGAGGGTCGACAGCTGGGTAGATACCAAGCTCTGCAATGGAACGGTCAAGCACAGTTGTAGCATCAAGGTGAGCAAAGGTCGTGGCCGGAGCAGGGTCAGTCACATCGTCAGCAGGGACGTAAACGGCCTGCACCGAGGTGATCGAGCCCTTCTTAGTCGTGGTAATACGCTCCTGCATGGCACCCATATCCGTCGAAAGCGTGGGCTGGTAACCGACAGCCGAAGGAATACGACCAAGCAAAGCAGAGGTCTCCGAACCAGCCTGGGTGAAACGGAAAATGTTGTCAATGAAGAGAAGCACATCTTGACCCTGCTCGTCACGGAAGTACTCAGCGACCGTAAGACCAGTAAGGGCCACACGGGCACGGGCACCCGGGGGCTCGTTCATCTGTCCGAACACGAGCGACACCTTCGAGTCACCATCGACGTTAATCACACCCGTCTCAATCATTTCATGGTAAAGGTCATTGCCCTCACGGGTACGCTCACCCACACCGGTGAAGACTGAGAAACCACCGTGAGCCTTGGCAATGTTGTTGATAAGCTCCTGGATAAGCACAGTCTTACCGACACCGGCACCACCGAACAGACCAATCTTACCACCACGGGCGTAGGGGGCAATCAGGTCGACGACCTTGATACCGGTTTCAAGAATCTCAGCGTCTGTTGACTGCTCAACAAACGCCGGAGGCTCACGGTGGATAGGGCGGAACGCATCCGTCTTAACAGGGCCGCGTTCATCGATGGGCTCACCAATGACGTTCAAGATACGTCCAAGCGTGCCGTCACCGACAGGGATGGTGATGGGAGCACCCGTGTCGACGACCTTTTGGCCACGGACGAGACCCTCAGTACCGTCCATGGCAATGCAACGAACGGTGTTTTCACCAAGGTGCTGGGCAACCTCAAGAACGAGTCGGTTACCACCCTTCACATCCTGAACCTCAAGAGCGTTGAAGATAGCAGGGAGGTCCTCGGAAGTGAAGTGAACGTCAACAACGGCACCGATGACGGCACGGATGTTACCGACTTGGCCAGCACCCGAGGCAGACTCAGTAGCAAGACCACGGGCTATTTCTTGTTAGACATTTAAACGGCAACATAGATACGTACCAGGCACCTTAACAGCCTTGGCAATGCTAGGGACAGCACCCGAGCGGACCGATGGGACGGTCACACGGGCGGCAGTCGACAAGCCAGCTGCATTCTGGCGAGCCACACGGCTGGCCATGCGAGATGCGCGCGAAACAGCGCGAACGGCGGAGCGCTGAATGATAGGCATAGCGCTGGGTTTCGCTCAGACAAAGAGGTGAGGGGACAAGAAAGATGCTGAGGCAGGCACTGGAAAGGCCTATGGCCCGGGTTGGCTGCCCGGCCATGCACCAAGTGGCCCCAACAGCCAATTGCAGTCGATATGCTGACCGAAACCACCCGGTGTGCGTTATGTGCGTCAATTGCCAGCAAACTGCTCTCGGCCGAGGGAACGTCTACCGCGGCCACGAGTCCCGCGGCACAGCGAAATGTGGAAATATTGACTTGTCGTGCGTATCGATCGTCATCGGCCGAGGAATTTGTTGGTGGGGGACATGGGTCGCCATGGTATAGATGCTGAACCACGGATGATGTTGACTGTATCGATCGCTATATCTCGCGCCTACCTAACATGCTATTCCGTAAGAATGGACTCCAAGCTGTCCGTCAATTATATACGAGATATGTAGGATCAGGTGTCTCAGAACATAGTATTAGAAGCCCGTGCCACGGACAAGACTTAGCTTTGAAACGCGGTCTCCATCGTGATCCTTGTGAGCTGCGATCCCTCATGTCGCGAGAGCACGTAAGCCATTAGGTTTCCAAGATCGTCTGTCAAGGATGGGTATTAATGTACACCACTTGTTCATTCTTTGCTCTTAGCGCCCACGGTATAGGTGCGCGGCCCTTTCAGAGAGGGAAAAAGTCAGTAACACAAGCAGCATAAGTTGCTTTCACGATATGCATGTAGATCCATGACCAGAGCCATGTTCCCAAATTTAAAGTGGATCACAGTATGATGCGAGATGCTGCGCACTCGCTCAGTCTACCTTGCAGCCCGTGCGCCAGAAAAAGCAGGGGAGCCAGCCAGCTTGCTCCATTTGTTATCACGTGATATAGGGAGATACGCGAGAGTGACGGGCGCGTGGATGGGAGATTCGGACAGCAGTGGCCCATTTGGACGACCATGACGGTGCCAGAGCCTATGCCTACGCCCCTTCATGGGTATGTGGGTTTTGACACCATGACGAAGCAAGTCGAGCTAAAAATGATGCACCGTGGCTTCCAGTTCAATGTCATGGTCGTTGGCCAGACGGGAATGGGTAAGAGCACGATGATCAACACCTTGTTTTCGTCGCGCCTGCTCGAAAGCAAAGGACGATTCGACCCGTCGGATGACATGCCCAAGACGACGACCATTAGTACGGTGTCGCATGGTACGTTTTGAAGTACTGACGGCAGTAATCATCGAGAACGGCGTAAAGCTAAAGCTTAACCTGATTGACACTCCCGGTTACGGCGATCTGATCAACAACGACCACTGCTGGGAACCTATTGTCAAGTACATCAAGGATCAGTACAGCATTTACTTGCGCAAAGAGCTGACTGCTGTGCGCGAGCGCCACATTCCTGACACTCGCGTCCATGTGGTGCTTTTCTTCATCAATCCATCGGGTCACTCGCTCCGCCCCATTGATATTCAAATGCTTAAAAAACTGGGTGACATTGCAAATGTTATTCCGATCATTGCCAAGGCTGATACGCTAACATTGGAAGAGCGAGAGGCATTCAAGCATCGAGTACGCAGCGAGCTGCAGGAGAACAGCATCCGTGTGTACCCCTTTGACCACGAAGACTATGATGACGAGGAGCGTGAGCTGAACAGCCAAGTACAGGCCATGTTACCTTTTGCCGTAGTCGGCTCTACCAAGGTATATGACGTGGATGGCATGCCCGTGCGTGGCCGTCAGTCGCGGTGTGGCATGATCAACATCGAAGACCCCTCGCATTGTGAGTTTGTGCAGTTCCGCAACTTTTTGCTACGCACGAATCTGCACGACCTTATTGATACGACAACGTATACGTACTACGAATCATTCCGCTCGAAGCAGCTCTTGGCGCTTAAGGAAAGCAGTGCTAAGCAGCAACAGCAGCAACAGCAACAGTACCAGCAGCACGCCTAAGTCGTGGCCCTATGTAGTGTGACTAGCCCTAGATCAACAAGTGTTTTTTCCCATCACACGAACCGCTTTGTACATGATTCTATATACGCGCACTGTTCATCAGATAGGCACGCATGCCGTGTGATGCAAGCTCCGCTTTAGCCTGATCAAATGTGTGGCCCTTATCGTGGTTGTGTCGCCAGATGATACGGTAGTACCACACGAGTCCCACACCTTGAGCAAAGAAGCCAAGCGTCGTGATAAGACTGAATGTACCGAAGAGCCAGCCTTTCCAGCCACGTTGAACGTACCAATGAATTGTTGTCAGTGCACCGGCACAGCCGGCGGCTGCGACGCCCACGAAAGCGTATATGGAAAAGAGCAAGTGGCACCCGCAAAACAAGAAAAAGACGTAATAAAAGAAAGAGTGCTCTTTCATCAAACCAAAGTATAATGGCCGGTACCACAAAAAGAAACTGCCTGTGCCGATAAATACCATGTAAAAGGCACCCATGATCAGGTCGCTAATTGCACCTGTGATTATCAAAAGGAGCAGGCACGTCACAAAGTTCCATACGAGTGTTGCTGCTAGTAAGAGCCATAGACGATATACATCCTTCATAATCCACTGCGAATCAGGTGGGATTTCACCGGCGATGTCATGGTACACGATGGGGTAGAAAGGTGGCCAATTGTTGCGTCCAAACCGACGCATGCGCTCTGTTCGTGCATCAAGCTCGCGCTCACGCTCTTCAATCTCGCGCTCACGCCGTGCAATATCATCCATGCGCATAGCATTGGCAGGCGCTGTGCCATGCGTACTCGTAGGATAGATTTCCTCTTGCTCATCCAAATCCACCTGCGGTGCGTAACCACTATCGCCCTGCTTCAGCGACGTTGTCTCGAATGGGTTGGACTCAAGATCGTCTATGTCGCCGCCTGCTACCGCGCTCCTTATGGAAGGGTCATCAAAAGGGTCTTCGTTCTGTGGAGCCATGGCGAATACGTTGCTGGTATTGCGCGCTCGACAGAGAGGCCCGAAGCTGTGGTCTGAAGGACCACGTGGCCTCCACAGCGACGCGTCGCCACACGCCAGGGGAGCGGCCGCCACGATCGACCGCCATGTCGACCAAGGTGCGTCTTCGCCGACCCATGCCGCCTGAGCAGAACGAGCCGCGAAAGAGTGCACGCATTATTTCAAAGGTTCATACGGAACCTATCGTGCCCAACTCTGAAGATGTGGCAGAGATGGGCCGAACGATGCTCGATCGCCTCAGCACGGTGCGTGACACGCGTGATGATGAGCTGTTGTGTGAGCCATTTCTGAAGTTACCGAGCCGGAAGCAGTATCCTGAGTACTATGTTGTCATTCGCCGTCCTATTTCGATTGCTGAAATACGCTCAAAACTTAAGCAGAAGGAGTATGGCACGTTCCTGGAGCTCAAGCAGGATCTGGAGCTCATGTGCAACAATGCTAAGCGATTCAATATGAGTGAGAGTGATATATACCTCAAGGCACGAGATTTGCATGGTCTTATTAAGGATTTAAGTGCGACGGTATTCGAAGAGTGGCAAGCGCAAGCAATGGCACCCGCGTCGCCCAACGAAGAAGCAACGCCTGTGCGTTCGCATAAAATTACACTCCGTCGACCCGTGGAAAAGACGCAGTTGCAGGAATCTCCACCATCCATACCCACCACGCCAACGCCAGCACCAGCCTCGTCGGTGCCTGTGACGCCTTCGCCCCTTCGGGTGCCCATCATGCCTGTCTCTACTACTACCGCATCGTACGTTATCGAGCCGCGCCGCCGGGGAGCCCCGCGAGGGAAGCGACTCAAGGTTATGCTACGCTGGGCCGTGCAAAACATGATGGCTGCACAGGATGTGGATGGGCACACGTACTCAGACATGTTTTTGGAGCTACCGTCGCGGGACGAGTACCCTGACTATTACCAATTCATCCAACGGCCCATTTGTTTCCGCGATATTGAACGCAAACTCGATATGAAAGAGTACATTAACCCACACGCACTTGTATCGGATATTCGGCTTATGCTCAGTAATGCACAGTTCTACAATGAGGAGCATTCGCAGGTTTGGAATGACGCACAGGCGCTATGGCGCCATTTGGACCGCGTTTTGGTCCCGGCCCTCTTGGCTGAGGGCTTTACGCTGGATCCTAATGACCATCGGCAAGCGGCGGTTCCGCCCGGTAAGCCTGGCTATGTTCCTCCGCCTACGCCGACATCGTCCTCTCCTAGCACGCAGCCCGCTCAGCCGCCCATGGTCCGACCAGCGCCGTCTGCACCGACAGCGGCATCACCTGCAGTATCAGCGCCCCCGGCAACATCAGCACCTGTCACTCCGGCCACATCAGCCGTGTCGGTAGCACCTGTGGTGTCCCCCGCGCCATCCGTGACGGCAGTGCCTGCACCAACAGTGCCTGTGAATGTCTCACTCGAACGCGTGTGGGACGATTTGCAGGCCAAGGTATGGCCGCGACATCCTGCGACATTTTCCGTCACGCCTACATGCGCGGCAGAGACCAGAGAGGCTCAGCCGTGCCCCTGGACAGCGCTGCACGTTACAACCAGTGCCAATGCACATGTATCAGTGCGCCTTGAAGCGTCGCAGCATCATATCTTGGCTCTGCCGCGCGGGACGCATGCGACTAGTTGGCGTTGGGATGGTATGACTTCCGAGGAGGAAGCGACTCGTATCCTTGTGCGGAACGAGCCTGTGCCGATCACACAGGAAGGTACTGCCCTCACCCACATCACCCACGTCGACCACGGAGAGGTACAGGCACAGCAGGCTCACGGTGCTGCCGTGCACGTATATATGCATACTGTGTAGACTACTTGGCTTCATTCCACCATGCGGCGCCCATGTCAAAGAGCGAGCGCGCCATGCGTGCGGCGTTCGGTGCATGCTGCGTAGCGACCGAGTCGAGAAGCTGAGCCGTCGAGTGCTCCTCGGTCCGCGTCAAGAGACGTGACCATGTATGGGTCGGCTGCGCATCACGGCGGGGTATCGTAGGCGGATGACTGGCGCGGACTGCCAACGGAGCCAGAGCTGTGAGGATCGTGGAAATATGCTCAGGAGGCGCGAGACGCAAGGCATGGCCGAAGACCTGAGTTGGAGCGCGCTGATCCGGCCACATCCAAGGCTGCTTGGCGAGTTGAAAGCAGGTGCGCCATGCAACGTCATACGCTTCGGTGTGCTGAGTGTGATCAAGTGATAAAACGCGCGCGACTAAGCGATCGCAGCTACGCAACGCTGCTGACACATCGCCACTCGCTGCTGCTGCATCTGTGAGCATCGCCTCGATCCGCACATCGTCATCTTCGTTTATCATGCACGCCCGAGCCAATGGCTGGGCTGTGCGATATGCGTCACGGTGACTCGACAAGACACGTGCCAACAAATCCAGACGAGACGCGGCACGGATGTCCTTCGGCGAAAGGGGCAAAGCATGCTCGTGCAAGAGGCCCAGCAGTTGCAGAAACGACAGTTCTGCATTCACGCTTGGAGAAGGTGGCACGGCATCGAGGGTGTCTCGCGCCCGCTGTAAGGCTCCATGCAGTGGATCACAGGTCGGCGCCTGCTCGGTCCATGCACGCGCTGTCTCAAGTACCAGTGCCTCTGCGTCCTCGTGCGATAGGAGTGCTGCGATCTTGGGGCACGTATGGGGCAGCGCATGTACAACTTCGTTGAATAGAATCGGTGCTCGCGCTAGTAAGAGTTGCTTGAAAAGGGTCCGCACGCACTCTGTGGGCAAGTACGGCGCATGCATACCTATCCAAGGCGCAAGAGCCTGAAGGATGCGCTCAAGCGTGGCACGTTCGTGTCCGCGCTGAGTGAGCGCATGCTGCACGAGTTCCAGTGCCATACGATGCGCTCGGTGCCGATGAGCGTCATCACCCCACAAATAGCTGGGCGCGTACGCACGAATAGGCGCTATGGCCTGCGCCATGTCGACAAGGACGCGTACATCACGAACAGCATGGATAAGTTGATGGGACGATGCAACGTGGGTGCACTTCCACAAGGCTAGTGCGTCGTGTTTTGGAGCACGACTCAGCACAAGATACAGCGGCGAGGGCGATGCATCAGGAAGCGGCACGTCACGTAGCATGTCCGCATACACAGCCAATGACGCTCGGTCCGTAGCATCATATGTGCCAATGACCACCAATGTAAGCCGCATTTGGTCTTCCTTGTCGAGCCAAGAGAGCATGGCCGAGACGAGGGGCAAGGCACGTGCAGGCGAAAGGGTATCCAGTACCATGAGGGCGATGTGTACACCCAATGCACTGGCTGAGCATGCATGCAGCGTGTGGGCATCAGCATACGTGCCATGCTGGAGGTATGGCAACACAGACTCACGCAGCCGCTGGGCAGTCTCGTTCATCGGCGCGGGATGTGACACAACAAGACGAACAAGGTCGGCGGCCTTGGCCGCACGCAGCGTAGATACAGACCAAGCCTCTGCATGCAATTCGTACACGAGCATGTGCAAGAATGCCAGTTCATCACGCGCGGCGCGTAATGGCACCATGCCCATGCGCTCGCCAGCCTGAGCCAAGGCGAAGGCTGCATCGACCAGACCCCAACGGCCTTCGAGCTCCCTTATGACGTCCATGTACCAGTCCGACAGAGCCGCCGGCGGCGGCGGAGGTGCAGTAGGGTGTGTTGCCGCCCCACGTCGGGCGAGAGCCGAGACCATGCCAGGATGTTCCGTCCACAGGGCGAACGATCCCAAGGCATCGACCCATGCACCGCTCTCGCGGTCGGCTACAGGGAGGTGCGTGCCGGGCAATAGACGCAACTGCATCAAGTGGTCAGGCGATACGCCGCCACACGTAAGCAGCATACGCAGCAGCACAAAGCGATGCGGATACAAGCATAGCGCGACGGACGCATTGGTACCAAGAAGCGCACGAAGAGCTCGTTCGTTGCCGGCAAGACACAGCGTACGTCCATGCTCGAGCAGGGGTATATCGGACAGACGCGCCATATCAGTTTCGACAAGTGCTGACTTGGATCGCGATAGAGGAATGCTCAAAAGCCAACGCATGTGCCAAAGCTTGCGCCGAAGCACGACACGTGGAAGGCGATCAGGCTCAGCATCGAGCCAGGCTAATAGGCGATCTACGTCCTTAGATAGCACAGCCTGCACTTCCTGATCGAATGACGCGTTACGCTCGAGTGCATGCGCGAGGACACGCTCGGCGTCAGCCGCGAGCCATGCCGTGCCCGTGCGCACGGCCGCCACGGCTGCCGCTGCGACCCACCAAACATCCTCAATAGATGTAAGCGTTGACAGAACAGACTCAGCATCACAAGGCAGCGACGCGAGGAACGCTCGCTTCTCCGCGTCGCTAGCCATGGATTTAACAGACGTGACAGGCGCCACCCTGTCGCTTTGGCCATGCATCGTCGGCGCGTCGGAGGCACTCTGGCCGTCAGACCAGGGCTGCCTCCGCATTGGATACATCACACACGTGGGCAATTCTTATGCGTGGTTATGCCAGCGTGGAACGCACGTGCCGTGTGCACAAGCCATGTCACAGCTCGATTGAACCTGCCAGCGGTAACCGCCTCGTGGCACACGCTGACCCGAGCACGGCATTCGAATAAGAACGCGCGCGCACGGAACGTCGGCTGCCCCACAGACCTTCTCTTACGACACCCTCACGAAGCTAACGCTCCCCCCTCGTCGTGCTTCCCTCAACCCTGGCTATACACCCTCAAACGACACCGCTAGTACAGACGTGTTCCCCGCCTTGATTCAGAATGTGGGACTACGTAAAAAGTCACACATCTCTCCTCCTCCAACGCATCCAGGCACTCGACTGGAGCCGCAGTGCCCTCGTTGTCGGCAGCGTGTTTAGTGCGATGGTCGTCCTCACCGTGGCCTTCCCTCCTGTGCGTCAGGCTATCGTGTTTGCGTACAACTGCTTCCTCCAGCCGCTGGGCAAGACCAAGAACCAGGCCGAACGCCTGGATCGTTTCTATGAAAACCAGGCTGGTGTGTACGATGCCACGCGCACAGGTCTGCTGCGTGGCCGTAAGACAATGCTCAAGCTCTGCGCTGCCGAGATGCGTCTCTTGCGCGAGAAGGAACCGAACCGCAAGCTCGTGTGGGTCGACATTGGTGGTGGCACGGGCTGGAACATTGAGCAGATGAACAAGTTCTTCCCCATCGCTGAGTTCGATCAGATTTACCTCATTGACCTATGTGAACCACTGCTTAAGGTTGCTCGTGAGCGCTTCGAACGCCTCGGTTACAAGAACGTGCAGGCCCTGTGCCAAAATGCCAAAGACTTTACGCTGCCTGGCCTTGCCGACGAGCGCAAGGTGGATCTGTTTACGTGCTCGTACTCCATTTCGATGATCCCGCCTTTCTATGCCGTACTGGACCGTATCAACGAATTCCTTGACCCGCGCGTTGGTGTGTTTGGTGTCGCCGACTTTTATGTGTCGAGCAGCGAGTCGACGGCGGACCAGATGACGCTTGTGGGTGGATCAATTATGCATCGCTGCCACTGGTTCAACTCTTGGTTCTGGCGCCACTGGTTCGCGCTCGACCATATCCAGCTGCACCCTGCCCGCCGCGAATACCTCGAACACAAATTTGGCACGATCAAGTGCTTTAACGGTCGCAACCACTTCATTGTACCTTACCTTATTCAGATCCCGTACTACGTGTGGCTGGGTGTGTCGCGTGAGCGTGACACGACAGCGGCGGTCACGGCCTTCGAGGTCGAGGCCGGTAACCACGTTGCTGTGCCGCCCACGTTCCCCGACATCGCTCGTGAGCGAGTGCAGCGTATGAACAAAACGACGACGGAAGGTGCAGTAGTGGAACTGAAGAATGACGCAGCGATCCAGTGGCCCCAGAGCTCTTTCCATTACGGCGCGAAGGTCTGGCGGCTGCCCTTTGTCGATAACCGCTTCAGTGACATGTTCCGTACGTGGATTTATGGTTTCACTTGGGAAGACCCCTACGTTGACATGGAACACCTCGACCTGGGTCCGGAAGACTCGATCTTGTGCATCACGAGTGCCGGTGACAATGCGCTGCATTACGCGGCCGCCGCAAAACCTCGTCGTATCCACGCGGTCGACATGAACCCGTGTCAGGGTCACTTGCTGGAGCTCAAACTTGCCTCGATCCTAACGCTGGACTACGAGACGTTTTGGAGCATGTTCGGTGAGGGTAAAATTAATAACTTTCCCGAGCTGCTGGATGAGCGCATCTCTCCGTATATCTCGTCTCATGCGTACCAGTTCTGGAAGTCGAACAACCGCTCGTTTGAGCGTGCATTCTACTTCCGTGGCTACTCGGGCCACGCCCTGCGCCTGGCCAAGACGGCTTTCCAACTTATGGGCGCGAAAAAAGATGTCGTGCAAATGTGCACGACCAAGTCGCTCGAAGAACAAAAGCGGATCTGGGACACTAGGGTCCGCAAGACCATTATCAATGAAGCCCTGATTCGTGTCTTTCTTTCCAACCCAGCTTTCCTTTGGAATGCCTTGGGTGTGCCAATGAATCAGTTCAACATGTTCAAAAACGAGGGCGTCTCTGTGGAACAGTTTGCCGTCGACACGCTCGACCCAATCCCCGCTCGTTCGCTCATGTCGACGGACAACTACCACTACCGCCTCACTCTTATGGGCAACTACAGCCGCGAGAGCTGCCCGCTCTACCTAAAGGAAGATGCTTTCAATGCGCTTAGGGCGGACAATGGAAAGGCCCTCGACTGCTTCCGTCTCCACACGGATGCCATTGTCACAGTGCTGCGCGGCCTACAGGACGGCAGCCTCACGCGTGCCATCCTGATGGACCATATGGACTGGTTCGATCCGATCGACGATTCGGTACCTATTCCTACGCTAGAGGCGGCCCGCAACGAAAACGACAAATCGGTCGCAGATCTCGACCGTGAAGTTGTGGAAATTGCGCGTGTCATTGCCAAGGGCGGCGCCGTATTTTGGCGCAGTGCAGCCAAGTATCCCTGGTACTCGAAGCGCTTCGAGCTTGCCGGATTCAAGGTCGCCCCTGTTCACATCCGCGAGACGGGTAAGCCAATTGACAACGTGAACATGTATGCATCCTTCTACAAGGCCGTACGTTTGTAGTTTGTCCAAGCGCTGGCATCGCTGGTGGAGGTCTGTGTTAGTCCACGTGGACTTGAGCCATCGCCTCTTGGCTCTCGTCATGTTTGAAAAGACGCTGACCGCGCTCATCAGGGGGTTGCGGTCGCATCGCGGCAAAGATGAGGCCAAGTACATTGCGATGATGATGGAAGATATACGCGGTGAGATCAAAAGTGCGGATATGGATGTCAAAGCTGAGGCTGTATTGAAGCTTGCATACCTTCATATGCTCGGCTACCGCTTATCGAGCGCTTCATTCCATATTCTTGAAACAATGGCATCTTCAAATTACCGCTTTAAATTTATCGGATACCTTGCCGCATCCCTGTGCTTTTCAGAAGATACAGAGGTACTTATTCTTGCCACAAACCTTATCAAGAAGGATTTGCATTCAGCGCAACCCCTCGATGTGCAGGCTGCGCTGCATGGTCTCTCCCACATCATGACCCAAGAGCTCGCACAGCACTTGTCTGATGATATTATTCTGATGCTGTCACACACGCGCGCACCCGTGCGTAAGCGGGCCGTGCTGGTTTTACATGCCGTCATCCTTCGTTGCCCCGAGGTCTTGGATCGTACTTATGAACGTCTGCGCGATCTCTTGTGCGATGACAACCTTGGCGTTGTCACAGCTACTGTTAATGTTATTTGCGAGCTTGCGCGACGTAATCCTGCGCCATTTGTGCCGCTCTCGCCTCAATTGTTCGAAATCCTTACCATGTCAAATAACAACTGGCTCCTGATCAAAGTTATTAAGCTCTTTGGCGCTCTTTCGCCAGTAGAGCCTCGCCTCGTGCGTAAATTGTACAAACCCATCATGTCCATTATGTCTACAACACCTGCCATGAGTCTACTTTACGAATGCATCCATACGGCCATTATTGGTGCTATGCTCGAACGCGGTGATAGTGATGAACTGGCTTGCCGCTGCGTTGAAAATCTCGGCGTGTTTTTGCAAAACGATGACCAAAACTTGCGCTACATATCTATTCTGGCGTTGGATAAGCTCGCACCATCCCATCCTTATCTGGTGGCCCAACACCAAAATGTCATTCTCGAATCTATCCAGCATCCAGACATGACTATCCGTGTCCGTGCTTTGGAATTAGTAGCACGATTGGCGACGGACCCCATGTCGCTCCGCCCAATCGTCGACTATCTCATGTCATACCTTGGCTCCGCGGACGAGACACAGGCCGCGCCTAGTGCAGCCCAGACTCTCCAGCACACCTTGGATGCAGACCAAGCCCAAGTGTTAGAGAGATCTTCGACCTCAGACCTCTCAGGCTCAAAGTATACCGAGTTCCGAGCTCAAGTTGCTGAATGTATTCTTGATCTCGGCGGTGCAAACCATTTCAGTCGCATCCGCGACTTGTCATGGTATATGCACACGCTGATCCGGCTGGCACAACTTGTAAATGATAGCGTGATACCACGCGTCGTCGATCAGCTCATGGAACTCGTATTTTACCACAGTGATATCCAGGCTGAGGCGAGCTCAGCGCTTTTTCCCATGCTTTTGGATCCTCATATGTACGATGCAGAGAACCCCATGTCGGAATTACTTCGGGCTTGTGCTACGATTTGCAGTGAATATGTCGAAGAAGTCGAGTCCATTCCTCAATTAATTGATGCACTTTTGCAGGATGCTATACAAAGTCTCTCCTCACCCATTATTTCCGTCTGTATTCAGAGTGCTATGAAGATGTACGCATATTGGGCGGCACAGCTCTCGGAGACGTGGAATCAAGGTACAAAAGTGCAACTCTTGGCCATCACAGAGTCAATGCAGACACAACTAACAAAACTTGCATCGAACCAAGATGCAGAAGTGTTTGAACGCTGCAAAGAGGGACTTCAGCTATTTGAGCTTCTGCAAAATGGAATGAACGTGCCGAGTGATGCACAACCCAACGAAGAGACATGCGAGGAACAACCGTCAAGCTCTGAAACTTCGGCTCCTCGAGCTCTGTTTCTTCTCTTGCCTCTATTTTATGTGCGCTCGGAACTAGTAGATTTCCCTGAACCTCTCCCTGCGTCTATGGACTTGCAGGCGTGGATCACTCCAGAATCCTCTTGGACACTTATGCTGAATGCCGTGGAACCGGCGCCCAAGCCACCCAAACGAACAAAGCCTTCCTGGCACACAGTCATGTGCGAAGAAAAGGTTTCATCAGGAGCATCTCAGCTAGAATCTGTTTCGTCTCGGCGCCGACCACAAGCCGACCCTGACAATCCTTTTTATTTAAAACCTCGCTCGAAGAAATCAAGCAAGAAAAAAGCCGACAGTAGACCAGTGCCTCCACCTAAGTTGAATCAAGATGAGGAAGATCTCTGCGACATCCCCATTGTAAAACTGAGCTTATCTGACTTTGCATCGCAACGGCATCGTCCAGATGATACCCTTGCTCCTATTTCGAGCATCCAGCCCAAGGTTGTATCTCACAAAAAGAGTGCGCGTAGGAAGTAATCGATAGTGTTCTATTAATCTCGATACGGTTCCGCGAAGCCCGATTAATTCCCGATCATATGAAACGCTTAAAAATCGCTTACACCCGGACTTCGCCCAGATCCGCACCACTATGACGGATGACGGTACGCGCTTGCATATCTAAATGACTTATGCATGCAGTAAAGAACTCGGGAAATATCCAAAAAACAATCTCAATTGCTATTTTGACGGCAGGGCAGCCGCCGAAGCAACTTGCGGAAAAATATGGCGGTTTTGAGTACATGCTTCGGAATGCACTGGCAGAAGCCCTTGCCAATATTCCGCGCCACGACTGGCATCCTAAGATTTCATTGCATCTGCAAGCATTCAATATAATGATGGCAGAATTCCCGGACATTTCGCAATTAGACGATGGTGCGTGGGACGCGATGGTGGTTACAGGAAGTCGTATGTATATTTTTTGATCATGCAAACTCACGGATATACAGCTTCTTCAGCTACTGAAGAAAATTCTATGTGGATGGAGGTACTGAGTAAGTACCTGGAGCACCTCGTTCTCGAGCACCCCCTCGTCCGGATTATCGGACTCGGATTTGGGCACCAACTGGTCGCGCGTGCCTTTGGTGGCAAAGTGGTACATGACAAGCATCACGCCGAAGTACGTCTACTGGACTCTGACCTTGACAGTTTGGTATAACAAAGTTCAAACTTACAAACGAAGGAACGGGCATCTTATCGCCATTTGATCATGATACTGAATGGGTACGTTCATTGCAACGTATGGGGTCACGGTTGAGACCTCAATTTTTACCTAAGAGTAACATTCTGACACATTTTACAGTCTTTACAGCAAGCGCACACGGACTATGTATGTGACATGCCACTGCCTGTGGAGGGGGACGCCTGGCAATCCTTAGGTGGTAACGAAAAGTGTCCAATCCAAGGTCTGACTTTGCACTACCCAACAGAAGCACCGCCTTTGCCCTCATCCGTGAAATCATCGTCCTACGTCGCCTTCGACGTGGAAGATATTGTAACCGGTGCATCTGGCCCTATGCCTGTCCGAAGTGCACATGTTTTGACTTTGCAGGGTCATCCTGAGTACAATGCCGCAGTAATGCGTGACCTGCTATCTCACCTGCGTGAAACAGGTACATTGAATGAGACTGATTACGAATCTGCACTAAGCAGTATAAATGAAGAACAACGAAATTTGGATACTGCTAAAATCTTACTTGCCATGCTAGGGATGGAGCCCGCCACTGCAGAGTTGGACCCAGTGAATTAGTTGGCCAAGTGGAGTATCTGCGCAGCCTAGCCATAGTGCTCAATAATAAGCATGTGTCAGAGTCGACCTGCCCAATTATCCAATCACAGTGGGTATCTAGGGATACTCGGCGTCAAGACGTCGTTTCCGGAACAGGTGATACGCCAGAAGAGTCTTCAAACGCTTGCTTGGTGCCCACATATTTTGCCGCAAAAAATCTCCTGATAAATTTGCAACAAACCCCCTAGTATTCTCGCCCAGTTCCTGGTTTGAGGTGGCGAACAATCCCCCTTCAGCGTACAGCTGTGTGACTTCACGATGTACGTTGTTGCTCCAGCATTACCACCACCATATAAATGGCTGCAAATTCCTTTGAGAGCATTACATACGGATCGATGGCCAGTCTATCTTTCAACATGGCCAATCCGGCAAGGTGGGTCAAACCACATAATGTTTTCAGGTGAGCTTAAAGCTTTTCTTCGAGGTCCAGGTGTGCGTAACACTACTCATTGGTCGTTGGTATTATTAGCCACAGCCACTGTGGTAACGAGTGCTGTGGCATTGTATTATTATGCGTCAACACATGGCTATGATGCAACAGGTATCGGTCTACGGTATTACTTGTCGCTACTCACCCCGCAAGAGTTAGGTCTTGTGTCCACGTTCAGTTCTGGTTTGTTTGAACATGGTGAATATGACGATGACGATTGTGACGATGATGAGCCTGTGGATCCTGACCTTTTGGATGGATACGGCTCCTCTCAGTCAAAAAGCCGTCATAATGTCATCCTCGTCAGCTCGGATCCATCAAGTGATTTATGTCACCGCCCACTGCAATTGGACCTAATAGACGGGAAGACTAGACGTGGATTTTCGTCAGAACACACTTTAGCAAAGCCCTGTACTTCCATTTTAAAACCTTCTCCCTGTGGTTACTCGCAGAGAAACATAAAGAAAGGTCATAATCGAAGTTGCAGTTACTCTTACGCCTCTAAAGATGATCATCTTGGCCGTTCGCTTTCCATTTTAGTCCCAGAAAAACGTCTAAAAACAAGTTCGAGTTATGATTCCATCCGGGCTTATGGTAAAGGTTCACCTCAGGAAGATCAATCGAATCGGCGCACAAGACGAAAAGTTCTTTTAACTGAGCCGGACTGGGAGCCTTTCGCAAGCATCCATGACCGTGCACGTCAGCGGACCATCTTAGCCGTGTTGGCCAGGTCATACACATACATGTCATCAGAGGGTTCTGTGCCATCTACGCCATTGGAAGAAAAGGCTCTCGAATTTTTTTCACAGACACAGCCTATGACTTCCTTTGATGAGGATGATGGCAAAAATTTCTGGTTTGAGCGCTTCACACAATCTAGTGCAGCTGCAGGGAAGCGCCGGGACCTCAGGGGACGCAGCAACCATGCCGTTTCAAATTTTGATTCCGAAGCGTTTGGCCAACTTTTGCTGCAGCAGCAATAAACCCAATCGATGCACACCTCTTCGGCATATGATGTTCATTTGCTTCCATTCGTTCGGGCAGCGTGTTGCGGTACTAGCAAACGCTATGTATATGTTTCCTCATCATTTTAACAAGATGATGCGGCGAAAATTTGTTCTCTACTCTCTTTGGGCATGTTTCGCATTCTTTCTTTGGATATAAGTGTGTCATTGTAAATGTTCTGATTTCACTTGGTTACCGTGTATATTTTTATCTTTTGTCACGAAACTTTGATTTGTAGCAAGTATCAGTTTTGAAAATTGCGTATCGCATTCGTATTTATTTGATGGTATTCGCTGCCTGTGAAAGTCTGCAGATGAAAATCGAGTGGGCCTGTACACTCCTAATTTTCGGCGGCAACGCGATCGTCTACAAAGTAGAACAGTGACATTCTCAAAAAGATGAACATTACTACGGTTTGGCAGCCGTACATTTGCCTGAACAGTGCGTGGCGTTGAAATAAGCGCTGAAAACGCACAATAAAAAATGCGCCAAGGGGGAATCGAACCCCCGGCACAGCTACTTTCCATTGATATGGCAAAGCTGTATTTTACCACTAAACCATTGGCGCTCAACTACGGATACGTCAGGCCGACGCGAATCTATAATGACCTTCGAATCCATTTAGCTCATATCCAAGCCTATATAGGAGCAACATGCTTTTCGGTCATTAAGAAAATTTGCTTATTCGAAGCGTTCAATGAGAACCGTACGTATGTGATCTAATATAGATACGGAAGCCTTTTTAGTCGCGTTTATTGCAAGGCTTCGCTCATGTGCGGTCATCTGGCCGATACTCGATAGATACACAAGTTGTCCATGCACTTGAGACTTGGATGGCTCTGTTGGATCGTATCCTGTGAAAGAGAACGCAGCGACAAGCGAGCTATGAGCCGCATGCTCTTCGCGGGGTGATGGGTAGATCACGAGGCAAGACATATCATCATCGACCATGTGATTGTCCATGTTGCGCTGATCGTCTACGTCCTTTGGATCAAGAAAAGCGCAAGAGCTTGCAATAACTGTTGACCGGATCGGTACGTTGGCGTCCAAAAGGGCTAGCATCGAGGCATTTATTGAAGTGGCCACTTCCGAAGCACAAAACGGGCGATCAGGGCCCAGCAATTGGGGTGTGCGATATTGTGACTCATTAGATGCCTCATGACGAGTTCCTTCGAGCGAAAATGGTATCGTAAGTGATGTGTTGGGAGGTGTGCTGATGGACTGAATCGAAAGTTGGATTAACGCCCTCGGGTGATGATGAAGGAGAATTACGGATTGAAACAGGTCACGAAGTTCAGCAGATAGAGCTTTAGATGCAATGCCAGGATACCCTTCCAAAGGCGAAATAATGACTTGAAAGGTGGCGCGGTCGGTCAATTCGTCACGGATGCGAACTTCAATGGGACCGGTGACGGATGCTGCGCTTGATTGAGTGCCTGGAGTTAGAGCTAGATATCAACGAACCATAAGCAAATTTCGAGCTCCCGTCTGATCGGCTGAGCCATCCTAGTTGTATTCTTAGCAGATCGCTTACTGTCGATCCATTCCGAGACATGACGGAGCCTGCCAGGAAGCACTTGAGTGCAATTTGTCAGCAGTGGTTGGTTCAAGATTGAGGAATAAGTTGACGAAAAAATTGGGCGCTTTCATTCTTGAGGTGTATAATCATTCGTGACTCAATGTCGACGGAGACTAAACCACCGGCGCAACCGAAGCGTGCGGTTCCGCCCTCTTTACGTTCCCTTGTCTGGCTGGGTATTCCCGAGAGTGTACTTGCATGGAAACCACGTCTACCATCGCGCAACTGGTGCATTTTTTTGGCATCTGTTGCAGCCGTGGGATACTTGTATTACGACGATCGACGACAGTGCAAGAAAATTTTAGAAGAATACAAAGACCGCGTTCGTGGTCTGTCGGAACGCTCCATGCACCCTCTTGAACAGCCACGTAAGGTGCTCGTTTACACTGCCAAGTACCCCGGCGACGATAACTACGATGTTGGCACGATATATTTTAAACGCTACGTTAAGCCGATTCTTGTTGCCGCCGCTGTGGACTATGAAATATTGAGTGGCACGAGCTATGGTAATCTTGCGCGTGAGCTCCGAAATAGAATTCATGAACGCCGTCGGAACCTCGCTGGACTGGAGCCATGGACAACGAATACCGTCGCCGGCACGTCTCTTCCCACCACGCTTTCGCCGGCGCAGTTCTTACAGCGTGAATTGGAAGGTGCTGTTGTACTAGTCGGCCGTCCAGCCCTTAAAGAGTGGGCATGGGCACTCAAGGAAGGATGGGGCTCGAGTATACCCGTCAAGCCCGTCGACCACAGCGAGAAGCTCGCATCGGAGCTAAGTGAAGACGGTGCGTTCGAAGAGGAACCAGATGAGCCTGGAATCGACTCCTCAAGTACGATCGACAACATTGACGAACCTCCTGTGTCTTCTGTGACTGCTGCACCAGGACAAGGTTTTGTACTTCCAACGCAAATTGGTCTTCAGTCACTCCAAGGCCGTTCACTCTCACCATTGGGTCCCACACAGCCCGTCGCGGCTCAGGTAAAAGCGACACAAAGTCCACCATCCGAGCAAAGTCTACCGCCAGTGTCGCCTATCCCGGCGCAGCCACCTATTTGTTTCGTCGACTTCACCAATTTGGTTGGGTTCGTCAACATCCCGCGCCGCATTGCTCGCTTCTTTTATCGCCGCGAAGATGTGCGCAGGGGCGCCGAAGCAGGTTTGCGCATTGTTCTAGGTACAAAGAATGATGCGCGCGAATTTGATCCAGGTGATCCGGGCACGATCTCTCGTGAACCGCCGCAAGGAAACGATTTAGATTGGGGTCTTGAGGAAGAATCTTTCTACCCCAATTCGTTTTCAAAGACACTCGAAAACGTCAAGCGTTGGCGCGAGAACTATTACCATGAGCTGCGCAAGGAATTGAAAGCATCTCGTGAGATAACCCGAGGAATACGTGAGCCAACCAAAGCCGAAAAGCACGATATGCCGAAAAGCGAAATCGAGCTGCGAAGCCAGCGATTTGACAAGGAGCAAATGTGGCGCAACACTGAACAGGGATTCAAAATTCTTGACCCTCACACCGGTGTGGAATGGGACGAAAGCTGGCGTGGATCGCTGCGGGTGCTCCGTGATCGACCTGATGACGAACGCATACCTCGCAAAGAGCAACCGCAGGAAGTGGCATCGGATGCAGCCACCACACCTGAGCAAACCGCAGAAAAAGCAGCAGAAACTGCCTCCTAGTCAGCGCTGGACGACGCACCACACGCCCCACCAGTTTCCCTTTTCCCAGCCGCCTGTCTCCTTCACGACACGTATACCGGTGTCTGCGTAATGCTGCGCCGCATCGTTCACAAGTTCATCTAGTTCATGCTCTCTGAAAAGGTGATAGTATCGGTGATGGACGTCTTGTTTCTGGTCATGTGTATGTTGTGGCGTCCGTACCCACGGCACAAGGACATCTTGTGCCTTTTTCGCATCACCATGCCCAGCTAGCTGTGCATCGAATAATCGCCGACCTGCGCCACGCTGCTCAAACGCCCATACGTACACCATAAAACGGCCACATCCCCGTCCCGTACCGACCAAACCTTCCGGAGCGGGTTTAACGAGTCGAATGAGCTCTTCAATAGAGTGTCTTCTCCGCTCCGGTGTAGAAAAATGGTGAATAGTAGCGATGCTCAACGCATAATCAAATACACCGCCACGATACCCGCTGCAAAGAGCATCCGCCACAGCTACCTCTTGCATCAAGCGTCTCTGTGCATTCTGAGGAAAGTTGTACTGAGCAGTTTGGATCAAGGGCAAACATCGATCTGAGCCAAGTGTGACTAGACTGTTTTTGGTAGCTTCGCCAGATCCCAAGGCCGAACGGAGATGCAAGTACTTGCCATTTCCACAGCCCAAATCTACACCCACGCTACCTGCTGGTAACGAATCGAAAAAGTCTGAAACGAGAGGCCATGGCTGCGTCAGCTGTTCAAGACATACCTTGTACCGCGTGCTTGAGAAATGTCCAGCAATAACATCATATACCCTGATTATTAGTTTCCAGATATCATACATACGCATGTACATTTTCTTGTTCATAACTAGCAGAATCTGATGCCTCTAGAGCTGCTGTCACTCGGACCGTCTGCGACGCGCGTGCCATTTGGTCGCGTATGTAAAATGTTTCTGATCCATGTGGTCAGAACCTCCACACGGGCGCGGGTATAGGGAGTCTGTCACCTCGGTCACAAAAGACTTTTCCTAGCATCATGTCGATGAGAGCACCCAAGATCGCTTGGGGCGGCCTGCCTATCCGAGTGGGTGTGATCGGTGGTTCAGGTCTCTACAAACTTGATGGCATCGAAATCATTGATGTTGTGAATCCTGAAACGGTACGTCAGGTCAAACGCCGTGTCTAATATTCCGCAGCCATGGGGCTACCCATCGTGCCCTATTTCTATTGGTCGCACGGCCAGTGGCACTCTCATTGCCTTTCTCGCGCGACACGGAACGCTTCACTCCATCTCGCCTTCGCACGTTCCGTCAACAGCTAACATTGCTGCTCTGAAACACCTCGGTGTTCGTGCCATTCTTGCCTTCTCAGCTGTTGGCTCGCTTCGCGAGGAAATTGCACCCAAGGACTTTGTGATTCCCTCGCAAATTATTGACCGCACCAAAGGTATTCGTCGCTCTTCTTACTTCGGTGAGGGAAAGGAACACAGTGTCATTGCGCACGCACCATTCGGCGACCCGTTTGACAGGAACCTTTCTCCGATTGTTGAAAACATTGTGCGCGATACGCTCAAGAACCACTCGCCCGACGTTAAAGTACACAGCAACAAAACGGTTGTCTGTATGGAGGGTCCCGCATTTTCAACGCGTGCTGAATCCAACATGTACCGTCAATGGGGCGGTGACATCATCAACATGTCTGCCCTCCCTGAAGCAAAGCTCGCTCGCGAAGCTGAACTTAGCTATGTACTCATCGCTACGGCTACGGACTATGATGCGTGGCGCGAAAGTTCCGAGACCGTTGACGTCGCTGAGGTTATCAAGAGTCTTCACGCGAATGCGCAAGCTTCCCAAGTCGTTACAATGGCGCTTATCGATGAAGTTAGCTCTTTGGTGGGCAACGATGATTCGCACGTGTTTACCAAGATGCAAGGAAGCATGAAGTCTAACATCATGACCAATCCTGATCATCTGTCGACGGAAGTCAGGCAGCGCCTGCGTTACATTCTGCCATGGTATCCTCAGTAGCAATGAAACGCAGATGCAACAACATTTAGAATGTCTGTAGCGCTCTGCACGTGTTGATTTGGGCTGATCGGCTTGATAAAAGTGAAGAGTTCGAAGTGCATGAATGAGATTCGAGCTCACGCAAGCAAAACCCGATCACTTCGAAACCGTGTCAGTCTAGCGCACAGTAAGCGATCGCTTGGACCACTCGGCCATCCTGTCTCGAGCGTAGCCAGTGAACCCCTGTTTTACTGATATAAACCCCTACGATATAGTTTATCTCCCTCCCGCCCCAAAGTCATGATTTCGAATCAAAAGACGAATGTTATTCAGCAAAACGAGGACGTGGTCTTCAAACTGAGTCCAGACTCGATCTGATTCACCTTTCACTTGCTGCGCTTCATTAGCCAAATGCATGAGATAGTTTACATCGCGGATTTCAATTTCAAGTTCATGTAATGGCTCGCTTGGACGGTTTGCTTCGATGACTTGAGTAAGATCGATGCTAAAATTTTGCTGAATGTATGACAAACGGTCTTTTTCACGCGAGAAAGTAGGATGGCTCATGTTTTGTGGCGGGTACATGGGCGTTTCGGTATTGATACTGATCCTGTAATCAAATGGCTGAGTAGGACAAAATACATTGAGGTCTGCGACACGCGTCTTCTTTATAACACCATTTGGCACAATCTCTTTCGTTTGAGTATCACGCGTCACACGTATATGCTCTCTTTGGCCGGTGATTTCAGAAACTTCATCATAAAAAGTGTCTGTCTCTTTGCGATGTTGATAAGCCATATGCTCATTCTGAGGAAGGTTTTGCGCGCTGTACGCGACCAAATCGTTCAGTAGTTTGTTATAAATTCGGTGCTGTTTCATTGACATATTGCTTTCAAATCTAGCATTGATCTCGTTCATGTTGACGATCGCTTCAGTGTAAATCGGCAACTGTATCCGAGCATTGGTACTCTTATCAATCATGACGCCAATCTTAGCCTCAATCTCAAGAGCTTCATGACCTTGACTATTCTCCCATATCCAATCGGCAATCTCACTTGCAAACTCGTCAACAGGATCAGTACCAAAGATGGAGCGCGAGGTCAGGGGCACCATGGAATTGATCAAATGGGCAAGGGGAGAAAATGATCCTTTGCTCCACTTGACTGAACAGGCTCAAAACCTTTCTATATTACAAGCTCTACGAAGCGTCGTGATAAATTAAGAGCCTGTGCATCTCGTACTGCTGGCATTCATTTCAAGCCATTTCTTCCCGCGTGGGTCTTCAGGGCAATATGGCAAAGGAATCATAGAAAAATTAGCACTTGCTTCTTGAGCTGAACAGAGCATCATAGTATCATCGTAGGGTGCAGGAGCAGAGGTATTAGGCGGCGCAAAACTGCCATATAAGAACCATGGATCGTGCCATAGTTCACGACAAGATACCCGCTTGATAGGATCGCGTCGAAGAAAGCGGGTGATTATATGTTGTGCAGGGGGTGTAACGAGTCGATTCGAAGGGTCAAAATCCCATTCCTCACCATCTGAAGGGGCATCCTGACACGTGTTATTGATCTTTTCAGGCCAATGCAAATCACACTTAACAATGCGGAGGAGATGCGCTTTGCGTTCACGACCACTATCGGCATATGCGCGGTCATTTCGCTCCCTTGAATCCTTAAACGAATTATAACTAGATTCTGTCGTTTCTTGTGGACCAGGGGACAAGAAAGGAATCGCACCCGTTATCATTGCGTACAAAACAACACCCATAGCCCAAATATCCGTTTTACAACCATCATACATTTTCCCTAAAATCAATTCGGGTGCGGCATACTCCTCGGAGCCACACCGAGTTTCCAGCAACTGGCCTTCCTTTACAAATCGTGCTAGTCCAAAATCCGTAATTTTTATCAATGGGGCGGACCCGAGATTCCAAGGTGCCAAAGGAGATGCAGAGGCAAACAATTTTCTAGTCAGCATAATGTTTTCCAATTTAATGTCACGGTGCACGAGGTGAATACTGTGCATCCACTGCACAGCATTGGTCAGTTCGCCGAAAATTCGTCGCACAAGCCATTCGCGTTGCGATACCTGCGCATGATGTTGTGAAAGAAGCTCAAAAAGCTCATCACCAGGCACAGCTTCCAACACGAGTGTATAGTGTTTAGGCGTGCGAAATGCGCGGAGAAAACTAACGATACTAGGATGCGAAATGCGCTTGAGAGTCTCTGCTTCACGAACCCAACTCACACGCATTCTCTCATCCACTTTCCAAGGCTCGCATGCAATCATTTTGAGCGCCACGGACACACTGCTGGAGCCATCATTGGGCTTCGCAAGAAGGACTTTGCTAAATGCACCCGTGCCCAGAAGTGAAATAATTTTATACGGTCCAACCTTTCCCGCCTGCTCATCCTCATCCTCTGTGACAGAATCAATCGACTTTAGCAGCTGCATATTCACTTTGTTTGGCTCGTCGTCTTGCGCTGAAAGTCCCGCGTCGCCACTGTGAGGGTTAATACTGTCTGGATTAATGTGTATAGATGGTCCATGCATATGCCGTGAACCAGCTTTTGACTCTAGCGACGTGATGCCATAATGATGTGCAGGGAAATGTGGCGTAAGCAAGTTATGTTCACTCGGTTCCCCGGGTGCTGTCAATAGGCCATTCTTTATGGTTGAGAGGGACGCACGATTTTTACTTTCATCGAACCGTTGTGGGGAGCTCACGGCGCGATGCCGGCGCCTTGTGACTTCTATCGCCGTGCTTTTGTCTGTTTTAGCAGTGGCGCGACTACTTGCGCTTCGTGCAATGCTTTGTGGGGGCTTGGGAGGAGTGAGTACTGACGGCGTGCTGTTGAAAAAAGCATCCGTTTTTGAGTCCTTGGGACACATTTCCGTTTTCTCCGAAAGATCTTGCGAAGGAATGAGGGGGCTTGGGAGTGGCGTCATCGATTTGCCCTCGAACTCATTCAGGCTGCGTACACTGCGTATAGAATTGGATTTTTCCAGATAGTTTGATGCACTAAATGGGTATACCCATGTATCATCTGTATCCATCTCAGAAAAGCCAGGTATAGGGTCCAAACCCAGACCTTGCCGACCCTGTCTAGACAAGCTCGATGATCCACTTTCCATGGGAGGTGAAGATACGTCGACAAATGGTGGCGCAGAAAAAGTAGCCGATCCCATTCTAGAAGATACTGATCTTACGCGATCCGGTAAGCCACCGCGCATGGCGGGGGAGCGGGCCGGATCCATCGATACTGCCGTGGTGGGGACTCGTCGGGCAGGGGCACAGGATGGCAGCCAAAAGGGGCCGGCCGAGAGCTCCACATTCGATAGGGCGCATTTTTTTCCTGCGAGACGCGCCTATCTACAGCTCCACCTATTTCTGACGCTCAGGGCACCCGAGACAAGATGGCCTGTGTAACCAACGCCCATGAAGGTGGAGGTACCTCTGGCTTGCTGCGGCCCAAGGTAACGAGGTGTGCAAAGTCAGCCAATGCATCGAGTGGTATAGCGCAGTGAGCGCGCTGAGCATGCTGTTTTTGGGCATCGTGCCAGAACTGGCGCGACACCTCTGAGGCTTTCGTGCAGATGGACAGCGGTACACCGGCAATCTGTGCGACTTGTGTGCCGTACGACGATTCGGCAATGCCAGGCACAAGTCGGTACGTAAACACGACGTTCTTATATTCGTCGTCCACCCGCACTTCCATGTGCCGGTTGGCGAGGCGCGGGTATGTGTCGAGACTCTGAGCCATCGTTGTATAGTGTGTCATAAAGAAGCAGAGGCACTGAGTCCGGGCGACCAGGTGGTATAACACCGCGTATGCGATCGCCTGGCCATCAAATGTTGATGTGCCACGGCCAAGCTCATCCATGATCACGAGCGAGCGAGGCGTGGCCTCTCGCAGAATCTTTGACGCCTCTAACATTTCGACCATGAACGTCGATTGCCCTCGAAAGAGTTGGTCATTCGCGCCCATGCGCGATGCAATTCTGTCAACCGGTGCAATGCGGGCGTACTCAGCTGGAACATAACATCCAAGCTGCGCCAGAATTACGGCTGTTGCTGCTGTGCGTGCCGTCGTGCTCTTTCCGGCCATGTTTCCGCCTGTAAGAACCATCACGTCCTCGGCCTCACCGCCCAACGCAATGTCGTTCGGAATGAACTCTGTTGCGCCCGTGAGTACACTGGGTGCCATACATGGATGTCGCAGTTGCGTAAATGAAAACAACGCCGCATCGTGGTGAACCAGCTCTGGACGACATGACGGCATACCGAGGGCCATGGAGCTCTTGGCGAGGCTCAAAAGGCAGTCGAGCTGTGCAACGGTACGGACAGCGCGTGCATACAAAGTAAGATCCTGACGAAAGAGTAAGTACACCTCCTCCTGGAACTGTTTGAGCGCAGCCAAACGGGTCTCGCGCGCTTCTTTCAGTTCACGGATTAATTCACGCGTTCGTGGCGTATAGTATCGTTTGCATGCCTTGGTCTGGCTCATGAGAATCCATGGCGCTGGGACTTTGGTGCGTGCAGGTACCTCTAGCTGGTATATTTCGTTCGTGCCCACATGCTTCCATCCGGCGTCGCGTTTGGAGAGTCCTAGTTCCGATACACATCGGTCTTTCTCTTCATCAAGACGCGCCTCGGCAGCATGCACGCCTTCGACGGCGGCATCATACGCTTTTGATTCGCCGTGCACAGGCGTAAAAGAGCCGTCATCGTTTGAACTAAAGTGACTGCGCAACGTCTGAGCCAATCCAGCCACATCCGGCCATTCCTGCAAGCATGCTTTGAGCATACTTGAACCAAATGTGGACGAGAGGGACAAGAGTTCATCCTTCGCATTGCCGAAGCGAGTAAAGGCACGTAGGACGAGCAAAAAGTCGCGAGGACGGCACTTACCTGCCGCCACACGCGACTGAAGGCGTTCCAGATCGGGTAGGGCCTTGGCAAAAGCCTCAAATGCATCCGCCCATGCAGAATTTGCGCACAGGTCGTCCACCGCATCTAGACGCGCATTGATGGCATCCACGCTGCATAGGGGGGAGGCAAGCCAGGTTTTGAAAAGACGCCGTCCAAAAGGCGTGATGCACCGATTCAAAAGACGGTGTAGTGTGCCCTCGTCCGTGCCCTCATCATTTTGCAGAACGTGCAGATGCAACAATGACTTGGCATCCAGAATCAGCGTGCCTTGCTGCGTATCGGCTGGAGCGCTGCGCTCGGCAAAGTTGCCGCTAGCGCACAAGTCGACATCGAGATGCAATTGCTCGAGGTACCATAACAGGCCACCGAGCGCTGACAAGGCCCAGCCGCCCTTTTCCACGAGAGGGGCAAGACCTTCGGGCATTGTATCAAACAAGTGGGCCAGTCGACCGCGGGTCGAGATGTCGTCGAGAAATTCGGTATCAGGCTTAAGCATGGTAATTTGGCAGGTGGTGGGCACCGTGTTGCGAATCAAGCGCAGTGTGGAAGGCAACATGACCCCTTTTTCATGCAAGACTTCCTTGATGCGTAGAGAACGCAGCAATGTCTCGAGTTGTGATAGTACGGCATCGTCCACGAATGTCATGTATCGAAACTCGGCGGTGGCGGCATCCAGAGTACAGATGCCAAACTCGGATGTGCCATCAGACCTGACGTGCTCCTTGATACTCATACAGTAGCTGCTTAATTCGTCGGCCAGCACGCTTCCATCGACAATCGTGCCGCTCGTCACGACATGGCGCAGCTCGCGACGCACAATATCAGGTCCACTACCACGCGACTTGTCGCGCATGCCCTTGGCCACGGCTGTCTCACATTGGTCCACACGCCCGACCTTGTACCCAAGAGCCAAGAGCTTAGTGGCGAACATATCGAACGAGGCCTCTGGCACACCGACCATTTTCATTTTTACGCGATCTGTGAGCTTCAAGTCACATTCTCGATGACCAATGAGGGCATCTTCTTCGTACAATTCGTAAAACTTGCCCTTTTGAAAAAAAAGCACGGTATCCCAATGATTCTGCTTCATCTCCCAAAATTGTCTTTCAAAGGGCGTGAACGATTTCCATGCACTAGGAGGAATGTACAGCGTGCGTTTATCGTAATGGAGATCGCCGGGGCGGTTCATGTCCTTATCTCGCAGATCCAGGAGAAAGTCGTAAGCTTGTTCATTCTCGATGCGCTTGCGTTTCTCTTCCGCGACGCGCTTCTCAGCCTTGGTGAGGTGCGAGAAAGAGACGGACGTGGGCGTGGGTGCTGCTGGTGAGTCTGCTGGCTTGGGTGCCTTTGTCCGAGGGGGTGGTGGTGGTGGTGAGGCGACGATGTCATCATCGTCTGATGCATCGTCGGCGGTCGAGGGTTCCTCGCTCTCTGCTGCGCTTTCCTCATCGGTACTTTCGGAGGACGCGTCTGACATGACAAATTCGTCTTCGGAAGGCTCGTCGCCGTCGCCGTCGTCGTCCGACTCGGCGCGAGGCTCGGCGTAGTTGACGCGACGAGCCGCACGGCGACGGCCTGGTGTGGGTGAAGACGAAGGCGGGGGCGTCAAAGAGGGAGACGTTCGCGCCTTTTTCGTCGAACGCGGCGGCGTCGGGGGGGACGACGCGTGCTTGGTGGCGGAGGGCGATTCGTGCTGAGAAGAGGGCGCATCCTGGGACGTGTGCGGGGGCGTCGAGGGTGATGTCTCTGGCTGGGATTGCGCGGCAGTGGGCTTGGGCGCCTTGCTGAAAAAGCCCAACAAGGACGTTTGCTTCGCGCCGCCGCTCATGAGTGTCGGTCGTCGCGGAAGAAGAGGGCGCGACGCGTGGCGCGTTGTTTCCGGGCACGTGATTGTGGGGGGGCGTACGACGACCTATTTACCAAAACGCGCACCAACCAATGAAGGCGACACACAAGTTCTCGACGGACGTGGCGTCCTGAATGAGGCGATCGACCTGCTCGGGCACGCTGAGGGGGGTGGCGGGGTCATAGTCGCGGCCCGTGAGTTTGTTTTGAATGCGGCGCACGACTTCGAGCGCGCGCTGATTGCGTGCCTCGCCTTCGACGCCGCGAATTTCGCCTGTCCATTCGTGTTCGTGTTCGTGAGCATCGGGAGCACGTTGTTCGGCATCGGCGTCGGTGACGAGACGCCACGAGATCAGAGGATCGTGCACGAATGCCTCGAGGAGGGCCAGTACGCTCTCGCGATTATCGCGGAGCACGCGCATGGTGTTTTCCGCGGTGACCTTAAAGGTGCCCTGGATGCCACCGATTTCCATGGCCTTGATCAGCATGCGCGTGAGACGGAATGGCACTTTTTCGGGGAACTTGGGGCGGTGGCAGGCGATCTCGAAGCAGTCGCCGAAGTCGATGTGGATGATTTCGCCCGAGTTGCGGTCGAGCAGCAGGTTGGAGGGGTGCCGGTCGCCGAGACCCAGGATGTAGCCGACGACCGAGGAGGTGGCGAGCGAGCGCATATACGCGGTGCGGCGCTCGAGCCATGCCTCGGACGAGCGCGACTTGAGCCACAGAACGCGGTACAAGTCCTGACCGGGTGTGTTGTCGAGCGCGTACTGGAACACCTCGACCTTTTGCAGCACGGTGAGGCTGTCGTAGTCGGGCGCCATTTGGAGCATGAGGCGGTGCTCGATGTTGAGCAGGATCTTGTGCTGCTCGCGGTATTCCTTGATGAGCATGTGCAGCGTGTCGCTGTTAGCGACCCACCCCAGCATGCCTGTGTTGGGCGACAGCGGAATGACGGGGAAGCGGCGCAGACTGAGGCGGCGCTTGTACGACTCGGTGTCAATGGACAGCAGCGTATTGACGAGACCAAAGAGCTGCATGACGCGCTCGTCCTGCCGCATGTCCTCGTGGCCCTTGAGCAGGTACTGGTACGTGCGGCCGTCGCTGCCGCGGATCTTGAGGCGGCGCGGGCGCTGCTTGGACGAAATCACGAGCACGATCGGCTCAAACTGCGTGATGCGCACGATGGGCTGGCCACTCACATACGTGCCTGGCACAGCGAGCTCCAGATCGCGCATCGCCAGCAGCTTGGGCGAGACGTACTGCAGGGCCAGCTGCACGGAATTCGAGGCGGGCAGCTGCTTGGTGATGCGCTTGAATACATGGTAGTACAGATCCCAGGCCTGATTCAGGTCGTTGATCTCACCGTACTGGCGGTACCGCCGCACGTACTCGCGTGCCTCGTTCAGGTCACGCCCGTGCGTCTGCGCAAACGACGTCTCACGCAGCGTCTCGGGGCCGCGCTCGAGCAGATCATGCAGAGGTCCGAGCGTCGCAAACATGCCCTCGATATTGTGCTCGGTAAAGTACAGACGCGACGCCTCTTCGAGACCCTCGTGCCACATTTCGTGCCACAGGATGGCGATGCGGATCAGCTCGTTGCTTACGAGCAGCGCCTGCTCGACCAGCACGGGGCTGTGCTCCCGCATCGTATTCATGATGCCCATCGCCGCCTGCATGCGCACGGGCGACGGCGACTTGGTCGCGACGGTCAGCGGGTACACGAGCGCCTGCGGATGGGCCGTGCCGACGTCCGACAGGAGGTGGTGGATGAGGCGGCGGACGCGCGGTGATGGTGCGCTGATGCGCGCGATCATCTGCGGAATGACCTCGAGCCACGTATCGACGGTGACGGTGCTGAAACCCTGTCGCACGGCGTCGGCGACATGCTCGAGGTGCCCAAACTTGAACCACAGGGTAAGCAGCCGCAGTGTGTCCTGCAGCGAGTTGCCACTCGCGAGGGCAATCGAGCGGAAGAAGCCATGCACACTCGGCACGATACTCGCGGCGACCTCGTGGAACGGAATGGCCACGCCGTGCCTTTCGTGGTGCGTGATGACGTCAAAGTTGGCGAGGGCCCACGCGTGCCACGCCTTGTACCACTCGCGGTCGAGCTCGGTCGCACGCTGGTACGAGCGAATCACGTCGCACGAGTCGTCGGCGACCCACTCCTCGTTCATCGCGACCTGCCACTCGCCGAGCTTGAAGTAGCAGCGCGCGAGCAGCTTGGCAAAGTCGGCGAGCCGCGGCGAGGATCGCACGTCGGGCAGGACGAGTCGGTCGTCGCCATCGACCGCGGCCATGCCGAGGTCGTCGGCGAGATGGAGCGTGAAGTCACGCAGGTAGCTCAGGCTCTCGGTGCGGGCGCCGCACGCCCAGATGAACTTGAGATGCGAGTAGATGACCGCCGGCGGCGCACGCGGCCCCGCGAGGGGCGCGTCCATCGCCTGGGCGTCGGGGCCGAGCAGGGAGTTGAGCGTCTTTTCCGCAAGCACCATGCGCCCAGATTTGCGGCACAGATTCGCAAACTTGATCCACGTGTCCATGTCGTCGGCGGGCGTGAGCACAATGCTCCGCACACTCAGGATGCGCTGCCACACCTCGACGTCCAGTTCGCAGCCCTGCAGCCGCTTCATCCAGATCGTGCGCATCGTCGCCTGGCGGTCCGGCTGGTCCGCATAGTCCAGCTTGTACGCCAGCGCCTCCTCCAGCTCCGAGAGCATCTGCGTCCGCACCATGAGGTCGTACGCACGCGCATAGCTCTCGCTCACCAGCGCCGTGAGCTCCGTGTCCAGCGCATCGCGCGCACGCGCAATGAGGCGCTTGGTCTGGTGCCGCTGTCCATGGTGGACGGCCAGCACGGCTCGGTAGAAGGAGCGCTCGCTCGACTCTGGGCGCATAGCCGCGATGAACTCGTCCATCATGTCCCACTGCCCGAACGACCACGCCGTGGCCGTCGCAAGCGGCGCCATCTGGCGGCGCCCCTCGGCCCCGGCCGTGGGCCACTTGGCCTGCACGAGCTCCGTCAGGTGCTCCCACTCGCCCAGCGCATGCAGGCACCGCATCTTGCCAAACACAATCTCCTGCGCATCGGGCTGCTCGACGGCGCGCCGCTCGTACGCAGCAAGGGCCTCTTCCCACCGATGCAGCTTCTCGTACCACTCCTCATGGTGCGTAATGTCCATGTGCTCACGCGCATACGTTAGCGCTCCAAAAGCCGCATCGCCCTGCTGCAGCTTGGTGTTGATGTCAATCAGCAGCTCGACCAGCTGCGGCGACGGCTCGGCCATAAACTCGACCTCCTTGTAGTGCAGGGCCTTGGCATACGCGTGGAACTTGTAGGCGCGGTCGCCCAGCAGGCGTATACTGATCGGCAGCGCCTTGTCGTCGTGCTCCATAAACTCGGCGAGCTGCAGCAGGATGTGCACGACCTGGTCCGGGATGTCGTACGCGTCCAGCGCCGTCTCGATCGCGTGCACGAGACTCTCCTGGTACGTGTCCAGCAGCTCGACCCAGCACGACACAAACGCCGCGTTGAACAGCTCGAGCGCCAGGGGATGGTACACCTCGGCCAGGCTTCGGCAGGCACGCAGCGCATGCGACGGCGACTCACGCAGCATCTCGACGGCCAAGCGCCGCAGCCACTCGCGCCAGTCCTGTGCCGTGGATACGCGCGATGTGTCCCACGCCGCCTTGAGGTGCAGCTGATTGACGGCCATTTTCGACGCCTCGGCCAGTGGCGCCTCATCGGCCTTGTCGAGCGCGAGCGTGTCGGGCGGCAGCAGCTCGGGCGGCAGCGCCTCGCCTCGCACGAGACAGGCGATGGCCTGCTGGTACCGCGGGTGCTGGATGCGGTGGTGCACCATGGCCTTGTTGACCACCGCCACAAAGGTCAGGTACACGGGACCCAGGAGGAAGACGAGCGCCGTGAGCGTGTCGAGCACAGGCGTGCGCAGCTCGACAATGCCGCTGTGCAGCACACGCACGAGCGGATGCACGATGCGAGACGCGTGATCGGCAAAGTTGACTTTGCGCGAGAGCTGCCCGACCGTCACGATCGCTGCCCGCCGTAGCGGGAGCGGGGCGTCTGTGCGCTCAAACAAGCCTACCAGCACAGGCAGGACAAGGTGCATGTACTCCTCGAGGTTTGCGCCAAACACATAAAACGCCTGCAGCATGCGCATGAGCGTCGGCGTGCGCTTCGGCGTGATCTCGCCCTCGAGCGTCTGGAGGAGATGGGGCAGCAGGAGCGGGAGGTACGCCTTGAATTCGCCCTCGAGCGCACGAGCGACCGACTCCATCAACGCCACAATTGTGAGCTGGATCGATGAATTCGGATTCCAGTCAGCCTGCACCAGCTCAAAGATATCGTGCAGGTAGTTGCGGACGTGCTGCTTGATGATGCTGATCAGAATCGCCAGCTGCTGATAGTAAAACTCACTCAGACCTCCACCTGCACACGTACGCAGCACGCCCAAAAACGCCGGCACAATCTGGGGCAGGAAGGCGACGCACTTGAGGCCCTGCGTCTTGAACATGTACATGACCGCCTCAATCACGGCATGGTGGTGTACGGACAGGGCGGGATCGCGCAGAATCGCCATGAGCGCCTCGATCGCGACGTTTTGGTAGTACTCGTCTGTCGATGTGCCAATCAGCGTCGCGAGCTCGAAGAGATCCGTCTGCGCATCGCCTCCGGACACGACCGTGTCCAGGCTGTTCTCCAGGAGCTTGTGTCGATACGGATCAAGCGCTCCCAGGATGCCCAGCACACGAATCGTCTCGCGCCGCACAGGCACCGATTGCTCGCTCTTGAGGATCTTGACAAGGCCGCCGAGCAGCCGAGGATACTGCAGATACGGATTCGCGACGTGGACCGTGTTCGACGCAATCCGGCCCAGTGTCTTGAGCGCCGCATCGCGCCGCGCCACGGACGCATGCGCCGAGCCGCGCGACAGCTGCGTTACCATCAGCGACACGAGCTCACCGACAAGCGGCGCCAGTTCCTCACCCGCTACACGCGCCAGCTCACCGATACACTCGATCACGCGCGCTGCCACACTCGCATGCGGATCACTCACCTTCGGTAAGAGCACCTGTAGGATCGTCAGGGCATAGCTCTTGACCAGCCCTTGCAGAGCCCGCACGACGCCCGTGAGAAGACGCGCGGCTTCTTCCTTGTGCCGCGCCACGCTCGCATACTCCAGGCCCGTCAGCAGCTGAATCAGCACCTTGCGCAGCGACGGCATCACATACGCAGGGTTGTGCTTCGCCAGCCGACCGAGGATACCGATCGCGACTTCGCGCACGCCAAACTCCTCGTCGTTCAGCGCCATAAACATCGAGCGAATATACTCAGTCTGTGCGAGGTGCCGATCGAAATGCTCGTCCAGCGCACTCAGCACCGTTAGCCGGAGCTCCGCATCCGGATCGGCAATGCCGACCATGATCAGCTTGTCCAAGACGTCATTGAACACCTCAATCGCATGCATGGATGTCTGGTAGCAGATAGGATCGTTCACGAACATGTGGGCGCACGTCACAGCCGCCGCCTTTCGCACCTCCTTGGCTTCGAGCTCCAGGTACGGCAGCGTACACGCACGCACAAACTCGCTCAGAACATGCCCGGAAAAGTCAAAGCTGCCGAGCGTCTGCAGCGCAATCGTGATCGTCTCCATGGCCCGAGCATCTGGCGCGACGTGAATGACGGGCGGCGGCACGCCGCCACGACGCGGCACGGGCGCACCAAGCGGGCGGTACGGCACGCCGATCAGGATCTGCGACAGCATATGCAGTAGGCGCTCCTGCACGATCGGCAACAAAGCAGGAATCGCATGCACGATCTTTTCCAAGGCCGATACGAGGGCCGTGCTCAGGCCACAGCCAAACATCATGTCCAGCATATCGTGGACGTCGCTCTCGATGCGCGGCCCCACAGCGAGAGCCATATGGCCCAAGCAGAAAAACACAGGCGTCTCTGGCAGCGCATTCTTCTTCCCGCGCTGGATCAAGCTGTCTCGCACACACTGCATTATCGCATCGACGTACGGCTCCATGCGATCGCCCATAGCCATGGCCACGAGACCGACGGCTTCCAGCGTGTCGCCCCACGCCTCTTTGGTCGAGCGGTCGCGCTCGCGGCGCAGCTGCTCAATCAGCGTGGTCATCACCGGACTCAGGTGCTCTTGAGCGTAGTACTGTGGATCGTACGCGGCCAGCACCGGAATGAGGTTCGTGACAGTGCGCCGAATAAGCGGATCGCGATGGCGGTGCAGGCGCAAAATCAATTCGCACGCTCGGTGCAGCCGCGTTCGCATGAACGACTTGGAGTAGCGCAGAAGCTTGAGAATGGCCAGCAGACTGCCATGGATGACTTCGATGGCCGGATCACGCAGACCCTGCTCGGCGTCGTCGTACACGAGCTCATAGGCCTGTGTGCCCATTTGCTTTTCGCGATCTGATATGATCTGGAAGCAGGCGCCGAGTGCCTCTGCCGCTGCCTCCCGCACACCCACTTTGATGTCGCGCAACGCGACCCAAATATGATCCATTACACGGCCCACATAGGTGTGGAACAGGTACGGCACATTGCGCGCCATCTCCTTGATAATCAGCACAGCCGCATAGCGTCCATTTTCATTGCGCTCTCCCTGCAAGAAGTCGAGCGCACGCTGCACCTCAAACTCGACAAACTGGTCGCCCAGCGAGTGACCGCCATGCTTCGACACCCGGCCCAGCACACGAGCGGCCGCCATCATGACCTGTGGATCTGAGCACGGGAGATTCGGCTTCAAGTACTGGTAAAACCGGTACAAACGCGCACTATTGTCTTCGCTCTCGAGCCCGATAAAGTGATCGATCGCCGTGATCCCGCCCAACTTGCTCGCTGATAAGGTGCTGTGCGAGAGCTCAATGATGCGACGGTTGAGCTCATTCGTAAAGAGCTGCAGCCTCTCTCCCTTGAGCTCGGACAGCATGTATGACACAAAGTTGCCGAGCTCCTTGCCTGCATGGTTCCGCACGGCCTTATCCTTGCTCTTGAGGTCCTCAAACATTCGCGACAGCGTCCCGGACGGCTGCATCGCTTGCGACACAACCGACGCGCTATTGGTTCCTGTGAGAGACGGTAGCATCGTGCGAGAATGCGCGCACTGCACGGCCGGTCAAGCTTGCCAGCAAGCCGCTCTCGTTCGTTCCAGCTCGGCGTATCGAAGCAGCCGACCAAGCGCCGCGTCACCTGCCCGTGGCTCGAGCGTGCACGTGTTACAAGGGCCTAGTAGGTCAATGTACGAACAAGCTCCACTCCCCACCGCGCCTGCCTTCCACAGCCAACGTTGCTATTTTTCCACCACATAGACGACAAGGCAGGTCCCCGATTACACAGTGTGCGTCAGGCACAAGTTGCATGGTTCCTGTTTATTCATCACATCGTCCAATTCGGTGGACGCATGGCTGAGGGAAAGACAGGATAGATTGGGTGGGCTCCTTAGTACACATTACGTGGTTCCTCCGCATGGAACGGCGTAAGAAGGTCGTCCTACATGCCTCTGCGAGGCGTGGGCCGTGGCTTATAGGTTTCGTAGCACGTGATCATCCACGTAGCGACGGTGTGCTATCGACTCGCACAGATCTCCTCGGCGGTCATGTCTCGCTTCGTGCTGGCGGCGCGGCTACACGGGCATGCGTCGGATGTGCGTGCTATTGCCTCGCACACATTATCGAATGGGACGCAGCTGATTCTTTCAGGCTCGCGTGATCAGAGCGCACGTCTTTGGGTGCGCCGACATGACGGTACTCAGGACGTGCATGTGCTGGGCCATGGCAGCGGCTTTGTGAATGCCGTTGCCTTCTTCGTGCATGACACTGGGATCTATGCTCTGACAGCAGGTCAAGATGCTCTCATTTATGCCTACCGCATCGATACCGACGGACCCGTGTCCGTAAGTGGCTCACCGACTCTCTCCTTGGTCGGACATGCATCCAATGTATGCTCACTGCGGACCCACAGCTCCTACATCGTGAGCGGCAGTTGGGACTCGACGGTACGGGTATGGAAAAACTGGGAATGCGTCGCGACGCTAGCGGGGCACTCCCACTCGGTATGGTCCGTGCTCCCTATCGATGAGGACCGGATCCTGTCCGCTTCGGCAGATAAGACGGTGTGCCTGTGGTCGATCTCATCGCCGAAAGAGCCGCTATACGTGTTTGAAGGCGCGACACAGGCGGTCCGCGATATCTTACGTGTGTCAGACACCGCCTTTGTCAGTGCCGGCAACGACGGCCAACTGCGTCTGTACCCGATCCAGGGCGGCGCGCCGTACAAGACGTTGGCATCACTTCCTGCCTTCGTGTATGCCCTCGCGCCACTCGCTGACGGGCTTGTGAGCAGCGGCGAGGATCGGTGTGTGCGGGTGTGGGAGCGTGATGCCCTCGCACAACTCGTGCCCGTACCGGCCTTGTCGGTGTGGTGTGTCTGCACGCTGTCGAATGGGGATATTGCCTGTGGCGCGAGCGACGGCGCTGTAACCATCTTTACGCGCGACGCAGCTAGAGCGGCGCTTCTCCCAGAGCAAGAAGCGTTTGCCGCAGATATTGCGTCGCAGTCTCTGAGCGCACCTGAAGTCCAGGGCGTGCGTGTGTGCGAAGAGCATGATACGACGCCTGGTGCTTCGGAAGGTGACGTGCGCGTGGTGCGCCAAGGCTCGAAGTCGACGCGGTACCATTGGAGCACGCATACTCAGCAGTGGATCCCCACGGGCATCGTGACAGAAGGCGCATCGTCGTCTCAAAAAACACTGTTTGAGGGCAAGGCGTATGACTACGTGTTTGATGTGGACATTGCGGATGGTGTGCCGCCTCTCAAGCTGCCGTACAATGTGACGGACAATGCCTATGTCGCTGCAAGTCAGTTCTTGGAGCGCCATCATCTGCCGGCCTCGTTCCTCGATCAGGTCGTCCGCTTCCTTGAGAAAAACACCGGTGCTGTGGACGTGTCGACCACCGACGCTGTGGATCCGTACACGGGTACCTCTCGGTATGTACCGGCTCAGCCGGCGTCTCTCGCCACCCTGCCGCAAACCAGGTTCCTCTCGTTTACCCACATCCAGCTGGCGTCAGCCCACGCCAAGATGCTGGAACTCAGTCAGAGTGTGCCGGGCGCCACACTCTCTGACAGCGACCAGGCAGCGGTGGCGGCACTCGTGGCGGCACTCGAGCAAGGCACAGGTGTCATGCCAGTGGATGTGCTTGGCAAGCTCTTGCGCACCTGGCCCGTGGCAGCTCGATTCCCGCTCCTCGACTTACTCCGTGCAGCAGCTCTGCATTCGTGCACACAGCCGTTGGCGACGCTTGTGAGCGATGCATTGGTCGGCGCGGACTGGGACGGACTCGATCAGGCGAGTGATGTGCCCTCGGCACCGGCGAACGCCATGCTCGCACTGCGTACACTGGCGAATGGATTCGTGGCACCCCAAGGCCCTGCCACTATGGCCTCACTGGCACTCGAGGCGCTGGCGACGCTGCATCAGCCACCATGGCATGTACTGAACCGTGCGGGACACACGGCACTCGCGACCGTCGCCCTCAACTACTCGATCCTCGCCGTCACACAGCCCACGTTCGAGCACGCCGCTCTGCTCCTCGATATCCTCACCGATGTACGTTACTACAAACTGACGAGTCAGATCCTATTGCACTCATCCGAAAGTGAATGTGTGTATCGAGCGCTCGTGGCACTCGGCAACCTGGTACGTATGTACAATTAACCCAAAGCTGTCCGCTCCATGCAGCGCATCCATTCCACGTCGTGCTGACGCCGTGCAGTTGGCCCTGTCGTGGCGCGACAAGCTCCAGGAGCCTCGTATCCACAACGTGTGTGCCGACCTCGCTGCTTTAGGCGCTTAATGCCGCGGCGCCGATGTGCTGTCCATAGTCGTCGATGCCCGCACGATGCTGCTGTATCTTGAACACAATACACAGAATCAGAAGAATACCCTGCAGTGTGGCAGCTACCAGGAACGGCATCAAAGAGCTCCAGTCCACGCCCACTTGCTGAGCTAGCGCGTAGACGAACAGTGCGGCACCTGGGACTTGAATACACATCATCGTGATGCTCATACTCCGGACCAGACGAGCCCGAGCCGTGTGAACGATCTGAGGCACGTACTGACACATGGTCAGTACACTGGCCGTAACGCCGAGCACGTTGGCCCACGTATGGACGTACGGCGCATGGCCTGTAAGGAATACCATACTGGTGCCCAGCGCGGCCAGAATGAGACATGCCGCGGTCCAAGCCAAACGACGGGCCACAACGTATTCGTGCACAGCGCCGACTCTACCATGGATCGCCTCCTCTGATGGCAGCAAGTGCCGCTCGAGAATATCGCGCATGTGTGCGGGAATGTTGTGGTACGCGTCGTGAGAGCGAGCATGCGAAGCCAGGTTCCCCTGAGTCGGATTCGCCGGCTCTGCCACCGCTCCATAGCTCTTATGAATGTGGTGATGGAACGACTCAACATCACTGTCAGAGTCTGACGAGTCATGCTGCATGGGCGGCGGGCGTAGCAGCGAGACATCTGCCTCTTGGACCGGAGCGCGGCTTAGTTTGCGCTGTCTACGCGAGCGTCGGCGTCGACGAGCATGCATCTCAAGTGGATAGTACAGCAGAAAGCACGCAAAGAGTATGGTAAACATGAGCTGTTGCACACCTGTTTGGATCACGCCCATCCAATACTCCATGGCTAGGAGCGACAAGTGGCGAAACGTACATGACAACACAGGCCATTGTAGCACGAGCACATTCAGCATCGTTGCCCAACTGGAAAGCGTGCCGAGAAAGAGAAACCACGGCGACAGACCCACAGACGATCGTGCAGACACAATGCGCACGATCTGCGGGACGTACGAGGCAATAATACCCACAGAAACGACAGACGACAGCACCCATGCCATTCCATCGTGCGGTGGTAGCTCACACATGCCTGTGCTCATAATGAGACCAGACCAAGGCACGCCTGGTGGTCAAGTGGAATGTCGGTGCGATCCTACGTCCCAGGCCCATCACCGGTCCCGCCCACCGTGCCCCACTGAAAGTGGAGGTGAGACGCCGTTTGTCGACCCACTCCCATTTTTTGCATGCCGGCACGTTCCTCGATACCAAAGGCAGAACGTAAACGAAAGTCGTTCCCAGAGGACCAGGGTCTCTCTAAGGTGTTGGCATTATCTCTACAGGCCGTGGATAAAAAAGATGCTCAATTCCAAAAAGTGCTCGACAAGGATCACGCGAAGCGCGAATCGATTGCACGAGCCAACAAGGAGCGCGCACGCAAGAAGGAAGAGACTCGCAAACTGAGTCATGTGCCGTCCAAGATTTCTATCATGGAGCAGCTGCGTGAACAGCGACGTGAGCGCTCACGCGAACGCAAAAAGAAACGCAGGGCAGCCGCAGAGTCAGAGAGCGCCGCCCATAAGAGTGCCACGCGCCATGTGACCAGAGACGAAACCAAGCCTAAGAAGAAACGTGTATCGTTCGGCTAGCTACTTTGTGAGCAGCGGCGGTGATGACTTGGCCGGCAAGTTCTTATTGGCCTGCGAAAAGTCTCGCACGATGATCTCACATTGGACGGTATCACACAGCTTCTTCGCCGCGGACTTGATGGCAGGCGAGAAGAGCGTCAGTCCCGCGGCGGATTCCACAGCTGATACGTCCACTTCAAAGCTGCGAAGAGGGGCCGAGTTGGGGATCATACTGTTGGGCATGATAAAGGCACCCAGTGCCATGCCGCTCCGTCCCGAGCCTACCATGCTGCCACCTGAGGACAGATGACCCGTTCCCAAAATCACCTTGGCAAAGTGCGTCGGCACCGACACTTTGGGAGGCGTACCGATCACTTCATACGTCACGCGCCACTTTCCATCAGACGACTGTCGCGGAAGATACAGTGGCACCGTAAATACATAGAGATCACTAAATTGCGATGTAAGCCGACGAACAAAATCTTCTGTGTGTGCCCAATAGTCGCGATTCATACCTGGACCGACTTGAGGGGCAATGTTGGTCAGCAGGAACGTTTCGTTCATCGCCTCTTGGCTTGACTTGGCATCAGCTGCTGGCACCATATGTCCGCGGTCGTATCCCGAGCCAAAATAGTCGCTATTCGTCGAGCGGAAAGCCATAGGTATACGCTCGTCCTCGGTAAAGACCGACATGGCGCGGTTCACCTCAGCACCAGGCGGTCGGCGAATCGATTCAGAGGTCAAGTGCTCCGCAGTCCACACGGGATGGCGCAACCGTCTGTCGTACGCAGTCACATACGCCTGGCTACGCAGAAAGTCGGCAATCGGGCCCGGATGACCAGACTTTTGCAATGCATCAGATGTGGGCTTCACAACAGCCTTCTGCAGAGGTGCTTGCTTTTCGGGTATCACTGTCTCAACGGATGGCACAGACGTAGGCGATGCCAAGCGCTTGGATAAAAGCGTGGCTCCGCCAGCACCTAGTAAAATGCCACCCGCAAAAAGTCCGACGTGAGCAGCGAACGACATGACCGAGCAAGATAAACGCACCTCACCACCGTGAAAGGAAGCCAGGCACGATAATGTTCGTTTTGCCACGTGCTGGACACGTGAAACAACCGGCTCAGGGATTGGGCGCACGCAGCTGACATGCAAGCAGGCCGCGCTCACAGCTAATTGGACGCCGCCTTAATGCACCATACGTTTTTCACTCCTCCCCCTCCTACTATGTCCAACTTTGAGCAATTTCAACAAAAGTTGAGCCACTTTGGTCAGACGGTGTATTCGTCTGCCTCTGCTATGGGTCATGCAGCTCACACTGCCTCAACACGCCAGCATTTTTCGTCCGATGAGCTTATGAAGATGGAGAATAAGTATGGTGCCCACAACTACCACCCGCTTCCTGTGGTCTTTGACCGCGCTCATGGCACGCGTGTATGGGATCCCGAGGGAAAGGAATACCTGGACTTCTTGTCTGCATACTCAGCTGTGAACCACGGACACTGTCACCCTGCTGTGGTTGGGACGCTGATTGCTCAAGCCCAGAAGCTTACGCTGTCATCTCGTGCCTTTTACAACTCGGTCTTTGCTCAGTTTGCCAAACGTGTGACGGAACTTCTCAAGTATGACATGGTGCTTCCGATGAATACTGGTGCTGAGGCTGTGGAGACGGCCATGAAGCTGGCTCGCAAGTGGGCGTATGTCAAGAAGGGTGTGCCAGAAGACAAAGCTCGCGTATTGAGCGCTACAGGCAACTTCCACGGCCGCACTATCGGTGTGATTAGTATGAGCACTGATCCTGACAGTCGCAACGGCTTTGGTCCCATGCTCGAGCGTGTGGGTCCTGTCGTCGACGATATCAAGATCCGCTATAACCATGCCGAAGATATTGAAGCCGTGCTGGAGAAGTATGGTAACGAGACGGCCGCTGTGCTGCTTGAGCCGATTCAGGGTGAAGCTGGTATCATGGTACCGGATGACGACTATTTCAAGAAGGTCGAGGCGCTATGCAAGAAGCACAACGTACTTCTGATCTGCGATGAGATTCAAACGGGTCTTGGCCGTACGGGTCGAATGCTGTGCTGTGAACACTATGGAGTGCGCCCCGATATTGTGACGCTTGGAAAGGCACTGAGCGCTGGTGTTTACCCTGTCAGTGCTGTTCTTGCTGACAAGGACGTGATGCTATGCATTCAGCCTGGTGAGCACGGCAGCACTTACGGTGGCAACCCTCTAGGTTCGGCTGTGGCTATCACGGCTCTCGACACGATCGTCAAAGAAAACATGTGTGAGCGTGCCGAGAAGCTTGGTGAGTCAATGCGCTCGAGTTTGAAGCAGATCCAGAATCCACTTCTTCTTGAGGTGCGAGGTAAGGGTCTGCTGAACGCTATTGTCATTGACGAGACCAAGAGCACCAAAGGCCGTTCGGCTTGGGACCTCTGCCTTCTTCTCAAGGACAAGGGCCTTCTTGCTAAGCCCACTCACCAAAACATCATTCGCCTCGCTCCTCCTTTGGTCATTTCAGAGGAGGAGATGGAGCGTGGCATCAAGATCATTACGGAGGCCCTCGATGACCTTGACAAGGTCGATACCATCCCTGGCGCCGAGGCGCACTAAGCGTGTAGCGTCTCATTGCGATGACTAATTATCTCCACAGTATACATCGCGTTGAAATAGCAGCCAAGCCTTTTGAAGGCCTACGATATGTGTGCGCAGTATCATCGAATCCCGTCCACGAATGGCGTAAATACCGAGGAAGAACCACTGTTTGATATAGATCCGTCTACAGGACGCAAGGTGACGCATAAGCGCATCAACAAAGCTTATCTCGTGCACCAGCGCTGGCTTGAAAAACAGAAGCAAATTAAGGAGCGCAAACAGGCGCGGGCTGAGGGTCGATCTGTTCCTTATGATCCTGAACTGGATGAGGAAGAAGATGTGCCTTTTCTTGCGAATTGCTTGTTCTCATTGACCTACACGGCATTCGTTGTAGCCGTTATTGCCCTTTTTGCCGGCCAGTTTATTCATGGTGACTTCTTATGGGGGTATCGTGGCAAATGGACCAACTGGCGTACCTACTTTCCACCGACCATGCGCGAATTTACGCCAGAGCAGCTGCAAAGGTTCAATGGTGAATCAAACGGTCCTATATATCTTGCGATCAAAGGTGATGTATTTGACGTCACGCCTGGAAGGAACCATTACGGCAAAGGCGGTGCGTATCATTTCTTTGCCGGTCGGGATGCGTCGCGCGCCTATGTGACAGGATGTTTCGAATCGCATTTGACTCACGACCTTCGCGGCTTTACAGAGGCGGAACACGTCATGCTCAACCAGTGGCATAGGTTCTACGTACAGCATCCCAAGTACTTCAAGATCGGCACCATGAGACTCCCGCCGATCAACCCAGCATCGCCCATACCACCTCCGTGCAACGAACCACGCGGCCAGAAACCTCACTAAAACGTGCTTTGTATGTACATACACTTCCTCTATACATGATCTGTACATGTCAGCGTCCATTCTTCGAAAACCAAGCATAGGATAAGAAGCTCAGAGTAGTGCCCGGATACAGAATTGGGTTTATCGGGCCATTTCGCCAGCGACCGAAATCGTACGCAGACCGTCGTGATAAAACTCATCACAAAATACTTGGGCAAAAACTTACATCTGGCAGGTTAGTAAACCGTTCCCACATAGCCATGCAACGCAGTGAATGCCAAGCTCATAAACAGCCTCTAAAAAATCTTCAAGACAGGTGCAGGGAGTTGCGGCCCTGTACGCACCCTCAGACGGTAATTTCCAGCAATCTTTCGATTGATAGGTAATCACAGCTTGGGCAAAGAATGCTGATGCACGCTCGCAATACGTACTCTGGCATGTTAGAAGTGTTCTGACTAGCACACAAAGAATCAGGCAACAAAGGAGTTATCGCGAATCGACATAGAGTCACCGCGAGACTCTAGTTTGTAGTTGTTGAAGCATCCTGATGCTATGGTAGTGCTCAACGTACCATTCATATACACGCCATGGCATGGCACCCAAGAGGGCGCAGTAGGACGGATGAAAACCTGCTGAAAGAAAAAAAAGAACGAAGGCCAGCACCGCGCGGCGGTCCATTGTTCATTCTCGGCCGAATGCATACTGGTATGGAGGCCATCCGCACCTACGAACGAAATTTTACCGGTCATGGCATCAGAGGAAGTGAAGCAAAAGAAGGCCGTCGCTGCCGAGGCGTCTGTGAAGAAAGAAAAGAAAGAGAAAAAAGAAAAAAAGGAAAAGAAGAAGGACAAGAAGGACAAGAAGGAACATGCAACAGAGGCTGATGATGCCGCTGATGTGTCTATGGTGGATGTGGCAGACGTCGATGTAGAGGTTGACCCATCGACGCTCAGCCCTATTGCCTGTCCGCTTGCATCCGAAGCACTCACGAAAAAAGTGTACAAGACTATCAGGAAAGCTTCCAAGTCGCGCGGTCATGTCAAGCGCGGCGTGAAGGAGGTCGTCAAAGGTCTGCGCAAGGGCGAAAAAGGTCTCGTCATTCTAGCTGGCGACATTTCGCCTATTGACATTCTGTCACATATCCCTGTGCTTTGCGAGGATTCCGGATGTCCCTATGTGTATGTGGCCTCAAAGGACCAGCTGGGAAATGCTTCGAGTACCAAGCGGCCGACGAGCTGTGTGATGATCGTGCCAGGCGGCGGTAAGAAGGCCGTGGAAAAGGGCGAGACTAAAGTAAAAGAAGACTACCAAGAAGACTACTCTTTTCTGCATAAGGAAGCGTCACGATTGGTCGAGCAGGTGCTTATGAGCTAAACCTGTGCGGACGTATAGTTGTCTTGTACCATAGACTGCAAATGCATTTGCCTACTGACGCAGACCCAGCATGGTTCGCACTTGTGACATGGTCTGTTGGGCCCGTGAGCATGCTTTTTCGCGACCCAAACGTTCAATTTCATCCAAAAAGCCGTCTTCGCTAATCAGGCGGGTGTATTCCTTCTGCACAGGTCGCAGTTCTTCAATGATACTGTCTGCCAGAGTGCGTTTGAGAGCAGCACCGGATCCACCAGCATATTCGTTGAGGAAACGTGCTAAAAATGCTGGGTCTTTCCGCTCGTGCGTGATCTCTTGCGTCATGTGCGATTGAAGCACGCCGCCGTCCATGCCCGCAAGAATCTGGAGTAAATTGCTTATCGCTGGACGTGATGCGGGATCAAAGGACAGTGTAGCCTCACTATCCGTCACAGCTTTTTTGACTTTAGACTGGATCTGCTGAGGGGTGTCAGTCAGCATGATGCGAGAATTGGCATCAGGGGCTGACTTGGACATTTTTTGTTCAGGATTGCGGAGGGATAGAATGCGCTTCGACTCGGATAGCAGCGCCTCAGGAATAGGAAAGAATGGCTTCTTTACAGAACGGTTAAATGAGTGTGCCAAGTCGCGAGTGAGCTCCAAATGTTGTTGTTGGTCCTCTCCGACAGGCACATGGGTGGCATGATACATGAGAATGTCGGCGGTCTGAAGGACAGGGTAAGCAAAGAGGCCCAACTGAAGCTGAGACTCGTTGATATGGTCTTCAGATGCGCTGTTCTGAATCGTAGCAATTTTGGATTTCCATGTCGTCATCCGCTCAAGACGGCCAAACGGTGATTGACACATGAGGAGCCAGCTCAGTTCGGCATGCTGAGGTACCTGGTCTTGCATAAATATGGTGCACCTGTGCGGGTCCAAACCTACTGCTATAAGAGCAGCCAGCAAGTTTCGTCGGTCATGGTACAGTTGCTTTGGATTTTGTGGGATGGTCAATGCGTGTAGGCTGGCTATAAAAAAGTACAGCTCGTCCTGTGGATCTGCCTCATTTTGCAACGCTGTCCAGGTCTTGAGCGCGCCCAAGTAGTTGCCTAGATGCGGCACTCCCGTTGGTTGAATACCAGACACTATAACACGCTTGCGAGCTAACGTGGACGCCCATCGCCGCGCACCGTTCAATATGCTAGACATGGTGGTGTGGAGAGAAAGCCTAAGCTCTTGGTATTCCTATACTACAAAATATACAGCACCGTCATGACTTACTGGGCGGATGTTTTGGATGCCACGATCTTGGTATGTTGCGCCTGTGGCGAAGTTGTGCTTGCCTCAATGGCAGGCTTAGGTGCCGATTTTGTTGCGCGGTCTCGGGCCTGTTCTAACGTCTCGACATAGGTGCTGGGGAACCATCCGATACGTCCGTCACGCGTCCGCCCGCGCCACCATTGGCTCTCTTCGCCAGTCAGAGGATCTGTCTTACTCAGTACTGCGATAATCTCATTTTGCCTCAAACTGAGCTCGAGATTGTCGGTAGCGGTGTAGGCAAAGCGGGCGCGCACAAAGGTCAGCTTGCTTGGATCGAGCGCAGCGGCGCCTTGCGTATCCTGCAGCATCTGCAAACTCGTACCAGCTTCGGCAGCTTGCTTGGAGAGACGTGCACGCTCCTCTTCCTGCTTGGCAGTAATCAATTTGACGACTTTGCCCATCAAGTATGGCAGGCCAATGACGGCAAGGAAGAAAAACACGAGCGGACGCTTGCTAGGCTGTGGCCTGGCACCACCAACGCGTTTGAATTCGCCAAAATTTTTTGCATCGATGCCATGCACAGGACGTCGTCCTATCATACGAAGGTAGAGATTTTTGATTTGTCGGGCCAATGCAAAAATACTGAGCACTTCACCGAGGTAGTTGCGGAGATGCGCAAACTGATCTGCCACCCCGACCATGGCGAAAAAGCTCGAGTGTGTCGCCATGAATGTAGACTCGAGCATCTGAGCGAATCCACCAAACGTGGCCACGATCGATGAAATGAGCTCAAATGTGGCCTGAGTGCCGCTCTCCATGCGCTGGGTCAGCGAGTTTTCACCTGGCTGGCCAAAGCCCATACCGCCAAAACCGCCGTAGCCCATGCCACCATATCCCATACCGCCGTAACCCATACCGCCGTAACCCATGCCTCCGTAGCCCATGCCGCCATAGCCACCGTATCGGGAGTATGGCGAGCCGTAGGCGCTACCATAGCCACCGTAGCCACCCAGGCTACCGTATGCACCATAACCACCCATGCCGCCATAGCCGCCATAGCCGCTCATATTGCCACGATAAGCATTCATACCACCTAGCTCGTTAGAACGATCATTCTACAAAGATACACACCTGTTGTTGTGGCGTCCATGCCAGATCGCAGAGACGCAGGCTGTTCTGGCAAAGCAGGTGCAGCTTCAGGTGCGCTATTCGCGGAAGCTGACTGGGGATTTGCTACTTCTGTAGCACTGCTCTGCTCCCATGGTTTAGGGGGAGCTGGCATATCCACGCAATGGAATGCTAATCTGAACAAGTGCTGCCGGTAAGTAAGCGGGGTTTGGTCTAGCCATGCATGCCCACGTGGCACGCGCCCCACCGAACAGCACTACGAAGCTCGCTTGCATCTATGAGGCCATCCGACCTAGTGTCATTTTTTCGTACAGAACTCAACTAGACCACACTATCGAAAAGAGGCCTAGTTTGAAGGAACCATGCGGTGCATAAAAGAATTTACTTCGAGGCAGCAACCTGGGCCTGGAGGCGAAGGTTGTTCTCGACACGACCGTGGTTGGTAATGTACTTCAGGTGGCAACCATCCTTGATGACACGGTGGCTGTCACGGGCCTCGAGGTACTCCTGGCGGCTCATGTCCGTGAAGCCCCACTTCTTCGAGATGATGATCTTTTGGCGACCAGCGAACTTGTAACGCGAGCGACGCAGCGACTCGACAGCGTGAGGACGGTTAGCATCACGCGTGCGGATCGACAGAAGCACCTGACCAATGTTGACACGGGCGACAAGTCCGTACGGCTTACCAAAGGCACCACGCATACCCGTCTGCAGACGGTCGGCACCAGCGCACGAAAGCATCTTGTTGATACGGATGACGTGGTAGGGGTGAACGCGCACACGGAGGTGGAAAGCATCCTTACCTGTCATCTTCACCATGTACTTGTTGGCACAGATACGAGCAGCTTCAAGGGCCTCCGACGTAATCTGTTGGTGTTCGTCACAGACAAGGTGGACACAGAAAGGGAACTCATCCACAGAAGCCTTCTTGCGACCCAGATCGTAGATACGGATCTTAGGGTCCGGCACACCACGGTTGTACCGAGACTTGGGCTGTCATGGGTTAGCACGTCTGTTCTCAAAGACTTATAGTCGAAGCGGGTCAGATACATACGTAAGGCTTGTTCTTGCAGTAGCGGTAGCAACGAGCAGGTCGACGTCCCATTCTGTTTCGTGTTAGTACACCGTGTCTCAAAGAGCCCGGTGGCAAAACGTACGTTGACCTTGTGGCTTGGTAAGGAGAAAGTTTCGCTTCACAACTGCCCCCTAGCCGAGGCGGACATGTGTCAGCAATTTGCACGAGATTTACAGTTCATCACGTGTAATGACGTGTGGGTGAGTCATCCTCCACATGAATATCGTTGCGCTCGGGCCTGGTGTGTTGGGCCTGCAACGCACGACACGCGCGCCATTGGACACTGGGCGCATGGTTTTGTGTGCGCGCACCGCGGCCTGTTGAAGAATGAGCCAAGGTTCAGGTCCGACAAGGCGTGGGGAGAGTGAAAGTCTGATACGCTCTCTCACGTCGAATACGCAAGTGCGCGGCTCATTTAATGGTGTTGGGAATGCCTCCTCGGCCACCACAGTACCATTCCTCACCAATGTTGAAAGCCACTATGGGCGAGTTACGCTTACTGCACCAGACAACATGAGAAGAACTAAGAAACGGACTACTAGATCTAAGAGTGCCCACCCTGCATCGAGCTCAAGTGTACACGCTGTGCCAGCCCAAACGCTATCAGCAGAGCGCGTTGCCAGCACTCGAACACAGCCGCGCCGGGAGCGTTCGACGACAAGTATGAGAAGCGCAGCCACACGTGAGCTTGATCGCCGTGTAAACGTGTGGGATAGTATGGGTGTGCTCACATCCACGGATGATGCTGATCCGCCGCCACCTTTTGTGGCATCAGAAACACCCAGCGCTAGGCCATCGGCTCCGCCGATTCCCCAAAGTCCTCCGCCCGCCTTTGTGAGTGAGGATGAAGAATCTGATCATGATGACGTTCAATATGTGGCTAGACTGCCAGCACCCGTTGACCCTGTTAAGCTCCGCGAGAGTGATGCATGGGAACGTGATCGCTTGCTTGGATTCAGCCTGGAAGAGCGTGTAGCTCGAATGGAAAGACGACGCGCCGGTGTCCCGCATCCATCTATACGAAATACGATCAGTACTGTCATGACGCAGCCCGAGACAATTCGATGGAATCGACCAGCCGTTCGGTCGGAGACGATGGAATTACCAACGCTAGAAGTACCCAAAGCACCTCTAGCCCTCACACGTCGTGATCATGACGATACGGTAGAGGATACTACCAGTGAAGATTCAAGACTGGATGAAGTCGACAATTCTGACGAGGAATGGCAGCATGAGCATGATGCGCTCGAGGCATTGCATCGACACGAGGCCGAATCGCATGACGACCAGCGGAGTCGAGAGTCCCTACCCAGACGCGTACCTCCTATACCAGACTCGGAGGTCGAACCACCAGCATCTCGCCCACTTCCACCGCCACCGCCATCCCGCGTTCCTTACATTCGGTCGGCCTATGACCAGCTCCGAATGTGGCAGTCTCAAAATCGATTACCCGAAGCATTGAATCGGCACATGGCCGAACATGAAGAGCGCCTATTGCGTCAGAATGCTTTCATGCCCAACCACTTTGGCAGTGCTTTTTCTAATGTTCAATCCTCCGTGGCGCCTCTACCTAGACAAGTGCGACTTCCTGTCGTGACTGACGCCACGCGCCATTTTCCTAGATCGGAGCCTACAATAGCGTCGGCGCCAGCGATCGATTCTACCCCGGCATCGGAGCGTAACGTTCTTACTACGGAGCATGCGGATGTGCCAGAAGTGCAGGGTTCAGAAGCAGCGTCCGAAACGCAGCAGACTGAGGAAGCACTGCCAGGAAACGCGTCTGACAGCAATACAGACCAAGACGTGGCTGTGCCAGAAACACGACCATCTGAGGAAGCACAGCCACTGGACGCGTCTGAGGGCATTACTGACCTAGATGTGGCTGTGGCGCATTTGGACCATCCAGCAACGCATTATGAGTGGGCGACGCTGATCAGCGACTTCCTTGGTCCGGCGCGTGAACAGACTCAGCGGACGACCGAGGAGCTCGAGGGCATCTCGGTTGGTCGAGTCGAATTAGAGCATCGCCGTGTCACGGCGTCAGGCCAAGTCCGCGTTCGACTTAGTGTCGCCGGTGTTCGCGTTGACCGATGCGGGATTTGTCTCGAGCAGTTCCGCAAGGGACAACTTGCTTGTATATTACCTTGTTTTCACATGTGCGTACTGTTTATGACTGACCACAGCTTCCACAACCATTGTACTATAGAACTACTGCGCCATGCTCAACAATGTCCAGTGTGTCGTCGGGACGTACTACGCAGTTAATTAGTCTGCAATGCATGTATCTTGTTTACGAGTTCGTGACCAGCCTTTTTAAAGTCGACGGGTTGGAGGCGTGTCATGGTATACCGAACTCGGCTCGAATCATTAAAAGTTTCTTGCTTAGCACGGCATCCAATATCGATGACACGGCCGATAGCACGAGACAAGACAGCTTTGAAGCCAGCCTCACTCTCATTTTGGATTACATCCAGCTCATCGGCGGTGATGCCAAGAAGCGTCTCGCCAACTTCGTTAAAGCCGCTGACCCAGATCTGTCCCGTATAGTCTGCCACATTAGCCGAAAAAATGTAGCGACGCACAGGTGCAGGGTAGCTCCTGTCACATTTCTCACAGCGCCAGTTGCCGTCGTCGTCCATCAGCACCTTCTTGTTACACTCTTGCGATGGACATGCCGTGTAATACAGCGTGCCTGGACGGATATACACCACCATAGCCCGCGTATTGAAAAAGTCAGCGCGTTCAAACGACGTGCCAAGGGATTGGTCCTTGACTTGGGCGAACGTGCGAAATTCGTTGGCACGCATCGCTCCAGGCGTCGTGCCACCACCCGCCGCTGCGCCGCCATCCATAGCAGACGAAATGGTTCGGATAGGAGCGGCATTTCCCTCATTGTCGTACCACCCACGGAGTCCATGCGACTCTGGGATATCGGGGTTGATCGACATGGTAGAGCTCGAAAACATGCTCAGACTTCGACCACCAAAGTCACTTACCTTGACGCCCTTAAATGCCATGACAGGTTTGTCTTCGCCGCTAATAGTGCTTTCGAAGTTCTCAGCTTGGGAGCCCCACAGCGTCATGCGGACACTCATGCCACTGCTGTCTATCAGTGACAGTTCACGCTTCTTGATAGGACGCTGCGTGGCCTTTGATACAATCTCGGACACATCAGAGTAGCTGTCCAAAATGGCAATGACATCCGTCGTGTTGTTCGGTTCGACCGTATTGAGCTCGTTGATGGGCACAAAGTTGTACTTTACTTCAGGGACGTCGCCTGCCTCGGCACATTCTTCGATTTCACTGCCACTCTCCAGCGAGATTTCGTACTCGTTCGGCAGCGTACTGAACTGCTTCTTAGCGATTGTGACCTTGGCCTTGCTGATAAAGTAGACTTTATTCTCTTGCAAGATTGGGTAGAAGCGATCTACAGCATCATTGAATCCTGTAGCACGGATCTCGCCGCTCTCATCCATCAAATGCACACTGAACAGCTTCCCGTCGCCACGCGCATTAGACCAGTGCTTGATGTCCGTCTTGAGTGTGACACGCGCCTTGATCGTCCATTTGTTTTGGTATGGAGAGAGGGCATCAATAGGGTACACGGGCATACCTGAGCTTGCTTTGGCCACGCCACGCGAGCCGGAGAGAGCCTGAGCAGCGACCGAAGGCGCAGGTCGAGAAGCTTGTGGGGCAGCCGAGGGCACAGCAGGCTTACTGTCCGCACTTTGCGGCTTTGCCTCAGGCTTAGATGAAGAGGCCTCGATGTTTTGTGGATTACCAATGCGGTGGGGCAGGGCAGAAGAAATCGGTTCAAGGTTGAGTAAGATGAGAATCTTGCGGTTTTGAACGGTGTTAGACGTGAACTGAGTGATGCGCACAACCACGTTCTTATCCAGCATACCATTTTCGACAAGGGGCTTTAATTGTGTGGCTAGCATGGCCTGTGTATAGTGTATTCCATCGCTGAGCACGACACGGTAGCGCTCACTCACATTTGCGCTGGCACTGGTTGTCTGCAGCTTCTTCAAACTGAGGATTTGACACTTTGGAACAACGGGTGTTGTTCCATCCGTTGAGGCGAGCATGCTTCCAATCACGCCCTCTGTAAGTTGCTCTGACGACATGGTAGGGACCTGGTGATGGACGCCAATGAGGCTAGCAACACTGTTGCCACACGGCACACGGCACTGAACGCGCAGACGCGTCGGAAATCCACGTGGTACCACGTGTCAGTTAGTCCGACGTTCGCTTGCGGGGACCTTAATTACCGCATGGATTGACAAACGAATTCACGCGACCAGCGGAAAAAAAAAAGTGGGGTTGAGGGCCACACCCTCGACTTACCACCAGTGGCAAGACGATCCGCCTCCCAAGTACTCAATTTTCTCTCAAAGATTATTGATAAGTCGGAGCTGCTGGCATAATTTGCACACTTCGTCTGCTTTGTGACTTTAGAGGCCATGACAAGTGGTTTCTGGAACTTGGTATGTCCCCGCTACGCTCATCCCAGTCAACTCGGATACCTTTTCAAAAATCTGTCAACAAGTCTGAAAGCCATACCACTTCTATCGCTGCACAGAAACAGCCTTCAAAGCGTCAAGATGCTTCGAGCACGTTTGACAGCGCCGAAAATCTAGTTCGCTGGACGACTTCTCACCTGCGACGGCCCAAATCTCGCAGCGCCTTGGCCCGGCCTATGGAAGTAAAGGGTAGGTCCAAAAATGAAGATGTCATGCTCGATGAAGTAAGTGCTCAGAGTTCCGAAACGTCATTGTCAAGCAGTGTAACCTCGACGCATTCCATGACGACGGACCAGAGTCATACATCGATTGAAGAAGTCACCGACACAAGCGAGCCCGAGTTTCATGACTCTCCTTCGAGGGAAATGACACCACCACCATTTTTCTACCCTGTACCGCAAGATATGGTGCCACAAGTAGCTCAAACGGCGGGAATGACAAGCGGTTATGCTACTCCTTCCATCTCTTTGCCCGCTAGTGCCTCGACCCTAACGGAGTTCCGGCCACTGAGCCGTCGAGCCAGCGGTGTGGACCATTCCCCTTTGCGAATGACGATGACCGGTATACCTTCGCTGTCTGGGACTTCAATGAAGCTCGATGATTCGTCCGGTGTGTCAATTCCAATGGCGTCGACTTCGTCGTCTCTTCAGGGTTTAGAGGTGCCCACGGCTCAGGAGGAAGTGAGAAGCCCAGGGAGCTTGACACGCATACATGAAGAAGGGTTGCACTCGCATCGTTATCCAAACTCTCTATCCGTTTCAACTCGATTTGATGAACATGGCTCAGGAGACTCGATCTTGAATGACACCGTACCACCCACCCCTACGCAAATTATGAGCCGGCGGTCTTCCATGTTAGGCGCACCGACACTGTGGATGACTTCCACCTGTGATGTCGTCAGTGGCACCGCTACACCGCGGCTATGGCGGTCTCAGCTCAACTCGCCGACTGTGTTGCCGTCACCCACCGCCCGTTGGGCTCCCTATGGTCCTGAAAGGAGTGCGGTAGAAGAAAGTGCGGGCGATTCTCTTACGACCACACCACGAAGACTCGACTCTTTCGCGGGTGTGCATAAGCAGGGGACTACGTCGGCGGCAGCATCGGCAAACAAAGCCCCCACGGCTCTCGGCTTGTTGGGCAGCGTGCCAGAAAATAAACCCCCCTTGTGGATGCGTCGTAACCAAGGCCAAGGACTGTTGAGACTGCAAGTCGATCCATTAGGATCGTCGAAGCAAATTGACGCAAGCAGCCTGACAGATGACATGTTGCTTCATGCCAATGACATTCTTCATGGTGTGGCCCTGGAGCAGGAGCGCTCGATGCTGAAACAGGAGAGGAGGAATAAGATGTTGTTCCATGCTGCAAGCAGGTCGAGCTTGTCATTTTGGGAAGATATGCCTAGAGAGGGCGAAGAAGAGCTTCCACCGTACCAGTGCACGGTGCACATGGAAGGATATCTGCCCTGCAAGATGGAGAACCGCACAGCCGACACGGGCATGGCGCGTGGCTGGGATTCCATGTACTTTGTGGTGCATGGCACGGCTCTTTACATGTACAAGACGAATGTATCGCTTTTCTACCGCCCAAATTTGACGCCTACGCACGCATGGAATTTGAACAACAGTGAGGGTGTCCTTGTGCACAAGCAACCATGCAATGCGGAAGATGTGCCGGATGACAACCACGCTGCGGTTGATGAGCTGTCGATGTCACTCGAAGAGCGCGTGAAGCAAGGCATTGAGCTGGGCCGCTCATTTGCGTCCTATCATGCCCCATCCGATGCGCCACGTGTGCCCAGTCAAGAAGAACGCACCCGATTTGCCGACATGCTGGAAAAGCATCATTTCCACACCTACTCCATGGATGGGGCACAGTGTGGCTATGCGGCAGATTATACCAAGCGGCCTTGCGTTATTCGCATCAGGGTGGCGAACAACCAGTTTTTGATTCAAACGCGCAACAACCACCACCTTGTCGACTGGATTGAGGCCTTGCAGGGCTCGACAAACGTGTCGACAGACCTCGACTGTCGCCGGATGCCCAAGTTTGTCACACTACCTCGTCGTCGACGTCATCGCCGCGATACTGAGGCCATGGTCATCCGTGATCCTGCGGATACGCCACGCGCACGATCGTCTGGCGGCGCACAGCCCTCGACTCTCTCTCATCATGCAGAAGCTGCCGCGATGCGTGGTAGTGCGATTGCCACATAGACCACTTTTTATCCATGAGTTCGTTTCAATGCATCGAATCGCTGCACCAACGTGTGCCAGTCGTGATCGACGGCGTCGGTCGAAAGGGTATCAAGGGGCGTCGGCGCCTGTCCAAAGGGTACCTGGTAGGCCTTGCAAATCTCGCTCAAGTACGCATCCACCATTTCGGGTGGTGGCAGATGAAACGCTAGCTTGCGTGTGATACGCTCCGACACACAGTTCTCTGTATTTTGTAAAGCTGCCTCGGAAAATTCGGTACTGTAGCGTGCACTTAGCATGTTTTGGAGCACATGCAGTTCTTTCACCTCTGTGCGATGAGCCGCATGGATAATTGCGATCATCGGCTCGCGAATCGCAACATCAGGCTCATTGTCTCGTCCTTCTAGCAATCCAAATCTGGCATAGAGTGTCTCACAGTAGAGCTCAAGTAGTTCAAGCAACTCCAAATGTATGTCGTCCATGATAAGCGATTCGGTTTTGACGCGCGCAGATTCAAGCTTATGACGCTCAACTAGTTCCGCAATTTCGAGTCGCACTTTTTTATGTAGTGCGGCCTTTTTTTCCTGTAGCATGCGCGATCGCTGAATTGCGAGCTTGAGCTGGATCTTGGTACGCGTGGCATGCCAATGTGCCATGTTCGACACCAGTCGGTGGAGGAGGGGCGTCTGGACGCCCTTGGAGCCACGTGGGCCGAGCGCGCTTCGTGACGCGTGGCCTGCGCCGTAATTGAGGTGCGCGTGTGCAACGATGGCGGCGGTCGAAGCCTCGGATGCTATGGAAGAAGACAAGGCGTGGGATCAAGCCGTGTCCAGAATGGATGAGCCCATGTGGTCGCAATCTAAAGCGGACGATTCAGTTGATCCCATGGCGCTGCTGGTGTATTATCGCCGCATTTTGCCCTTCAAGTCCTTGTACATGTGGTTGAATCGTGATATTACTCCCGCGCGGCACTTTACGCACCGCGAATTTGCCCTCACTCTTCAGAATAACGCTTACCTACGATACCAGAGCTACTCGACGTGGGACGAGTGGAAGAAGGAAGTGTGCCGACTGAACCCATCGCGCTTTGAGATCGGACCGGTCTACAGCGCCAAGCCCAAGGATCGCAAGACAATGCAAAAGGCCACGTTCCGACCAGTCGCGCGCGAGCTTGTGTTTGATATTGACATGACAGACTATGACGAAATCCGAACGTGCTGCTCCGATAAAAGTATCTGCCATCGGTGCTGGAAGTGGATCGGGGTGGCGGCCGAAGTGTTGGACATGACACTACGTGAAGACTTTGGCTTTAAGCATATCGTCTGGGTATATTCGGGTCGGCGCGGTATTCACTGCTGGGTATCGGACCAGGAAGCCTTTGTGCTGGCCGACGATGCACGCAAGGCACTCGTCGGCTGGATCGAGGTGATCAAGGGCAGTGCCAATCAGGCGAAGAAGGTGTCCTTGGGTGCGTCCGCTCCTGGTTTCCATCGCACACTGCATCCTAGCCTGCGACGTGCGCTGGGCCACGACATTCTGACGGCCACAAGCAGTACAGCCCACGCAAGGCATCGTGGTTTGCTACAGCGCGCCTTTGTGGATTTGGTTCTGCAGGACCAGGACTGTTTCCGTGAACAGGAGCGCTCTGACGTGCTTTTGTCATTACTGCCAGCGTCTGATGCAGAGGCATTGGCAAAGCTGCAGGCTAAGTGGGCCACATCTCGTTCAAGTGTGCAGAAATGGGATGACGTACTGGAGGTAGCCGCACGCGCCCAGGAACGCCTCCGACCAGCGTGGGTGGCGGCGCTAGAAGATATCGTGCTGCAGTACACATATCCACGCATCGATTCAGAGGTATCGAAGCGGCAGAACCACTTGCTCAAGGCGCCTTTTGTGGTGCATCCGTCGACCGGCCGCATTTGTGTTCCGCTCGAGCTAGAGCAGATTCAGTCGTTTGATCCTCAGACATCCGCACCGACCGTCGAGCAGGTACTGCAAGAGCTGAATCAGGTTGCCGAGGCGTCGGGCCATAATGAGTGGGAAAAAACGAGCTTGCGTCCCTTTGTTGCACAGTTTGATCAGGTGTGCGCGCGGATCGTGCGGCAGGCGCAGGAACAGAAACGCGTCGCGCAGCGACAGTCGCTTGACTTTTAATCGAGGCGTGTGCAGCAGCGCTCTTGTTGAGTACAGCCGCATACATACTGGCGGGACCGCGGTGCGTAGGTGCTCGTGTCGTGTTCAGCCCCGCACTGGTCATGCCTACCGTGCTTTGAGCATCACTGACCATGGCAGATGAGGTCGCCGTGTAGTCGAGAGCAAGGTCAGGCGCATCGATGCCCAATTCGTCGCTGAGTTCTTTGAGGCACCATCGTGGGAGCGTGTCAAATCCGCGCGCGGCGCGCACATGCACCCAGTGAGCCTGCAAGAACTGTACAATGTCCTGCTGCGCACGTTCCACGACACGGAAGGCATCCTTGGTTGGGATAGGGCCGTAATCGGACAAGAGAATGTGCCCCACAACGTATTCGTACATGCGTGGTGCATTGTGTACGTCGAGGCGCGATGTGAGCAGGTGTAGTATATAGCTCAGGAGGGGACTGCACGTATCGAGAATGTGAGGCCAGGCACGAGCGGAGGGAAGCACATCTTGCCTCGGCTCTGTTGTGAGTGGAACGAGGGACAGGCGATCTGCATCAAGACCATGTTGCCGAACGGCGTCAATATACGCAAGGCAGGTATCGCCTGATGCATGTGCCATGACACAAGATAGCAGGTGAGCTTGCCAAGTAGGCGGCATGGTCGGTAGCAAGGCAGCCCCACGAGGGCACTGTGACATGCACTCCCAAAAGGCAGTGTCAGCCAGCACGTACTGCTTGGTGACCAGAGGCGCGCAGGCCTGGGTATCCCATGCGATCATAGCGTAGGCTGCGATGAGCTGAGCTGCCTCAGGCCAATGGTGTGAAGCTAGGGCGTCTGCCAGACTGAGCCACTCAGATGCCGTACACGTGCTGGAGAGATGCAAGTGGCCTGTGCAGACGAGCCATTCCAATTGGTGCTGGGCTGCGGGAGCTAGGCGGAGTGCGCTGGGCATGTGAGGCCACCGGTGGGTAACGATGTGATGCCATACGTCGCTTGTTGGCTTGCTCGCTAGCACATACGCCATGATACGCTCCGCGTCTTGATCGAACGAGCGCGCCAAGCATGCTTCCATTTCAGCGTGGGGCACACGTGCTACACGGCTCAGATCATCGGCCAAGCGTGGGTGGGAAAGACCCGTGTACATCCATTCAAGAAGGGCCTGTAGGATGGGTGGATCAAGGTGCCTGGGCCGCCACCAACGCCACCTGCGACGAGGAAATAAGAGGCGTGGCAGGATGCCATGCATGCGTGCATATACGATGGCTGCGTAAGTCCAGCGAACGTACGTTGGTGAGCGGTATGCGTCGGCCACGAGATGTCGGCGCCTGAAGGATCATACAGAAGCGCCAGCATATCCTGCTGCCATTGCGCATGAAACGCATGAGCGCGCTCGGTGTACAGTGCCTGAAACGCAGGCCCCTCGTCCTGCATAACAAAAAGTGGAGGGAAGAAGGGGCGTGGCTTGTCCGGAACGCATGACGCCGCTGGGTGGCGAACCGGCCTCGGCAGAGCTGGAGCGGCTGGGCACGCAGTGCCTGGCGACGGCGACCGAGTGGATCGCGTATGGTGAGTCTGGTGAGGCACGCGCCGTGCCATGGCCCAGTGTGGATGCGTTTCGGGCATCGATGGACGTGCGTCTGCCTGAGCAGGGCGTCGATGAGAGCTCCCTTTTGGAGAAGATGCGTGCGATTCTGTACAATAGTGTGAATCCGTGGACGGATAGGTTTCTTGAGAAGCTGTATTCGGCGCCGGCGGTCGTTTCGATTCTGGGGGATATGCTGCTGGGCGTCATGAATGCCTCTGTCCATGTGTTCTCCGCCTCGCCGATCCTCACGATGATCGAAGAGCAGTGTGCGGCAGCTCTTTGCGAGCGCGTGGGATACGGTCCGCAAGCAGATGGGATCACGATGCCGGGAGGCGCGGCATCCAATACCCTGGGCGTGCAAGTGGCCCTTTTGCAAAAGTTCGGCGGCGTGTATCGCCGGGGCGGCATCTATGCCTTGATGAAGGCGTACCGTGAGCACCATGGGCGTGTAGAGCGCGGTGCCTATCCTGCGATTCTCACGAGTACGAACGCACATTTCTCCATCGCTCGGGCGGCCGTCGCGGCGGGTCTGGGCACGGACGCCGTCGTGCACATTCGCACCGACGAGCACGGTCGGATGAACGTGCGTGAGTTGGAGCGCATGTGTGCCGAGATGCAAGCGGATCCAGCGCATCCGCAGGGTGTGCCTTTGATCGTGTGTGCGACGAGCGGCACGACGGTGCTGGGCGCGTTCGATGATGTGGCAGCGATCGCCGAGGTGTGTCGCAAGTACGATTTGTGGCTGCATGTGGATGCCTCCTGGGGCGGTGCAGCTGCCTTTTTACCGCACGAGGCGCCGGAACGGAGCGTGTTGGCCGGTCTCGAGAACGCGCACAGCATCACGATCAATCCGCACAAGCTGCTGGGCGTGACGCACCAATGCTCCTTCCTACTCGTGCATGACAAGAGCGTGCTGATTCCGCCATCTCACAGCGATGGTGGCTATCTATTTCATGCACCGGCAGAAGATGCCCTGGACATGGCGACCAAGACGCTGGGATGCGGCCGGCGTGGCGACGCACTCAAGTTTTACCTCGTGTGGCTGCGCTACGGCACACAGGGTCTGGGCGAACATATTGCACAGGGCCTGCGGATGGCGCAGGCCCTGTGGCAGCGGCTGCAGCGTATACCCTCGCTCGAGCTGGGTCCGCATGCCGATCCGCTGTTTCTGCAGATTTGCGTGCGCCCACGCGAGCAGTCGGTGCGGGCTCTGCACGCACAGCTGCGGGCGCATGGCCAGTTTGCCGTCGACTATGCGCCGCTGGACGACGGCCAAGAGTACCTGCGCCTCGTCGTGCATCCACGTACGCCATGGCATGTCTACGAACAGCTGCTGGCCCACTTGGGTGAAGGTAGATCGTATTAGTCGGCACCCTACAACATCATATGGGGAACAGGGGGAAAGGGAAGGGAGGGAATTAGGCCGTGGATGCGGTGGTGGTCGTCAGAAGCACGTCGCGTACATAGCGCAGCTTCTTGAGGACCTGGCGCACGAAGCGACGCTCACTGGGCTTCGTCTGGAAATACGTCGGGAACTGGGCGGCCTCGTGCGCGGCCGCCTCGGTGGCCGAGCGACTCGGATGAGCGATCGCCACGAGCTCCGACAGCGTCCAGGTGCGGAGAATGGGCACGCCGTCCGTGCGGTCGACAGGCTCGATCGCTGAGATGACGAGGCCGTCGCACGACAAAAACACTTTGGTGTGGTCGTAAAAGTTGAACTGCACAGTGCCGTTGCTCAGGCGGAACACAATGGCCTGTTTGCAGCGGTACCACTTGTGCACAAAGCCGAGGTGCGACGTCGCTTGCTCGTCGACGTACGTGAGCGGGCTGTCGGCGCCGTACAGGCGCTCCATGATCTCGCTCTCGAAAAAGCGCAGCAGCTTGAACTTGGACACGAGCTCATGCGGCAGCCATTCAAGCTGGCCGAGCGACGGCGGCATCGCATAGTTCTCCCGCCGCAGCTGGTCGTGCCGCTCGTGCGCCGTGCGCTGCCGCACCGTGTATACATAGTCAAAGGCTTGGCGAGCAGGAGCAAGAACCATGCTCGTCGAGTCGCGGAAGTGCACGCCGACGGTGCCGTTGCACAGTGCATAGCCCAGACCGTACTTTTCCGAGTGATCGAGCCACGAAATGATAAAGAGACGCGGCGCATCCGGCTTCAGACGCAGCTGGCCATGCTCACCATCAATGACGTTCGGCAGCGGCACCGTCACGACGTCGCCGTTGGGATCCACAGGCACCATCGGCTCGACGATGCCGTGATCCAGATGTGCCAAGGCTTGGCTCAGGTAGTGCTCCGTCAGCTCCATCGCCGTCAGTGGACGACGCGGCACGGCGCGTTGTGGCTCCTTGTCTTGTAGCTGCATGTCCTGCATTCGGGAGGCGAGGCTACCGCCTGTGGCCTGTGGCACCCTCACGAGCGGCTGCCGGCCCACCTTCAGCAGCGTCGAGATGGGACTGCCCGGATCAATCGCGCGCTGAGACTCACGGTCTAAGCGATCGCGATCTTCTTCGGCAGCCTCGAGCGCACACATTTCCTGGCGCGCACTGCGTGGCGGCGTGCGTGCCAGGGCAGCGGCTTCTTGTTCCTCGCTTTGCCAATGAGCACGGGTCTTGAGCTCCTCAAAGTTTCGTCGGCTCTCGGCATCAGAGAGGGTAGGGATATAAGGTTGATGGTAGACGGCTGACGATGGCACGCTAAGAGGCACGGTGCCCGCCTGGAACCATGGGTGATGCATAATTTCATGCAGAGAGGGACGCTCGGACGGGCGCTGCGAGAGGATCTGGCGTATCAGCTCTTTCGATTCAGGCGACAAATTCGCCTCAGGCGGAATCTCGTACTCGTTGCGGCGTATGCGGTCGTAGATCTTTTGCACATTGCTTGTCTGGAAAGGCGGGCGGCCGACCAACAGCGTGTACAAAATCACACCGACGGACCAAATGTCCACCTCAAAGCTGTGGCCCTCGCCTTGATCATACAAGATCTCAGGCGCAATGTAGTTCGGCGTGCCGCACACCGTCTTCTTCCGCTCCTCTGGATATTTCAGAAGCGCAGCAAGTCCAAAGTCTCCAATCTTGACCTGCATGTCCTTGTCAAGGAACACATTGCCGAGCTTAAGGTCGCGATGGATCACCGAGTTGTTGTGCATGTTCTGAATCCCCGCCAGGATCTGTACCATAAAGTAACGCGCCTCGCTCTCAAGATATGGGCCACGGCGCTTCACAATGTCATTCATGTTGCCGTTATGGCACAGCTCGAGCACAAAGTACACGTTCTCAGCATCCTCAAACACGTCCTCAAAAGCCACGATGTGAACGTGCTTGAGCGATTTATGAATCATAATCTCCGCAAGAATCTTTTGGCGATTCTTCTTAGACTGCATAATGGCGCTCTTTGCAATCACCTTGAACGCCTTGTCCTCCCCACGACTGTTGGTGACGTGGTAAACGCGAGCAAAGCCGCCCTGGCCCAACATGGCATGGCGCTCGTACTGCTGGCCCTCTGGGTCGACAATCACCCGTGGTGGCGTCGGAAGCTGTGGCTTCTTGCTCGTTGTCTCCTTCGCAATCGGTGGCTGCGCACCGGACGGCGGGACATTGCGGATGCCCTCCAACGGGGCCAAATGGTCACGTTGGACACGGGGCTGCTGCTCACGGATGCGATCCTGTACGACCTTTTGTGCTTCTGTATGCAGACCATTCTCATTCAACTTGTACAGGGGGGCGTCGGTCTGGTGACGCTGCACAGGCACTGTTTCCTGGGTCGACAGACTCTGTAACACAGCGCGGCGCGGTGCCATCGGCAGCGGCACGGCCGCCTCCCGAATATGACGAGGCACGTCCGTAGACATCGTCTTATTTGTCTCTTTAGGTCAGGGGAGTGCAAGTCCCGCTGTTCAGTACTCCCACAAGAGGATCAACACAATCGTATGTATACAAGCGTTGCGGCCCAGCGCCTACGTAAACCAACACAACACTAAACTCTCTCCTGCACACCACGCGTTGCAATGCATGTCACGTGATAAAAGTTCGACATCTACGCTCGGCTCCACCAATGCCATACGCTCCCTACTGCACTCGACTAGCATCCACCGCCGTGCTCGGTCGATACTCCCGAAGTGCCGCGGACGTACCATTGTGTATCGCGGGTCGTAGACAAAAATGCATCCGCAACATAAGTACGAGGGCGCCATGACCGTTGCTGCGTAGGAATGAGATGCGTGATCTACAAGTAAGTAGGAGTACACATACCTCGTAGCGAGAGCCTTCCTTGATCAAGGGTGTGCCTTCATGCTTCCAGACCGTGAGCTGCACAGTACGCCCACTCTCTCGACGCGTCGGACGCGCCTCACGCACCCGCACAATCGTGAAAGAACGCGTATGCCGTGGTGGGAGAACCTCATAACCGGGCTGGCTCAGGACATGCAGTCGTTCTTGCACTGCGTAAAGTACTCCTGATAGAGGCGCATCGCGCAGAATCGCAGATGGATCGTCGTGCTCTTCGAGCGCATGGATATACGCATGCATATCTTTGTCTTCATGAGCCGATTCGACTTGGGTCTCAAGCCAGGTGGCTGCCTTGTTAAGGCGCTTGACACGTGCATTCAGCTGTATTTTCGCTGCTTCATACTGCTCATTCCACCGTGCCTCTCGCTCAGCTTCCTCAGCAGCACTGTACTGTGGCTGGCCATGAAACTGAACCGTGCCTCGGGCATCGATCGTCCCTTCGATATAGCCTGTAGGGTATACACGCTCAATCACAACATCAATGCGGCCCACCACACCACCATCTGGCAAAAGCCGCGATAAACTTGACACAAATAAACCGCCACAAAAGCCGAGCTTTGCATCCCAAGGCGCAAGTGTTGTAGAATTTGCATACAGCTGCAGGTCGGCAGTATATAGTGCATCGAGAACAGCCGTTGGCTCGCCCGACGAGCGTAGCTTGGCGCACATCAGCGCCAACTTGTGCCCCACACGCAGTTTCCCAGCTTGTATAGCACGACGTATCGGTTCATCAACTTCTGCTCGGATACAGTACCAGCCATCTGATAGCTCTAGCATCAGCGACGTCCCCTCGTCCTCGTCAAAGAAAAGAATCTGTCGCACGCATAACACCATGCATCGTGCAGAAGAGGACAATTGCTCCTGAATCTGTTTGATGGTACTTTTATGCTTGCGCACAAATTCACGCTCGTATCTGTAGCGCAATTGGCGTAAGCACTCTCCAAAAGACCAAACATGCATATCTGAGCGCCAATACGTATAGGCCGCCAACTTCCACAAGATCAATGACCAGTGATGCCGGACCCACTTGAGAGTGAGGCGCGAACCACCAAGACGTTCTAGCTCCTCCAACGCTTCTGATGGGCCCAGTATATGATGCTGTCCATGAAATACGTATTGTGCCGCTTGGGTTGGATTCTGCAGAATGCGCAGGATGTGTGACGATGCTTGAGGCCTTCGCGAAGAAGGTATAATGCCAGCATCTTTGTAAGACATACGTTTTTCAGGCGCCTTGAGAATAAACATAGGAGGTGATGCATGACTCGCAGAAGTCGATGGCGTAGCACTGACACCCTTTTTGAAAGGCGATATGAAGGGCGGACGGCCTTGGGGCGTCAAAAGACCCGACTTGTACGTACGTGGGTTAAGACCCACGGAAATCTGCTTGGGTTGTGGTGTGATAGGACGTAGTGGACTTCTAAAAGATCGCCTACTCATGGGCGGTTTTGCAAGTGGCGTTCGAGGTCGTGGTGGTGTAGCGACGACTGTCAATGGAACAAAGTGGCCCTGCTGTTGGGGTATCGAGAAAGTATCTGCCTTAGCGGAGGGGGTATCTGGCTGGTCCCATTCATCGAGTCGGAGCCGCTTGGCAGCTTGCTTCATAGCTTCTGCATTTGGACGCGCGATACGTTTGCCGCTGGCCCTTTGAAAGCATGGCACATTCACACCCTCAATAGGATCAGAAGAGCTCATGCTGTTGTTGGACGTCTCGTCCAGCAATTGCCATGCCGAGTCATCCAACGTCTCAAAAAAATCAATTTCATCATCCCAAGGATCAGGTTGGTCCTTTTTCGACTCCTTCAAGTTTGGAAAAACTGATGTACAGCTATTATAACGCCGCCAAAATGTGTGTTGGTTTTTGTGCGTGGATAACGCGTCGATCATGGAGTCATCGCGTGTCTGACGAGATTTCTCCGTGTGATCAAATTGGATGGATAGTTCTTTGGGGGTATCAGGCAAGTTGTGCCTTTCTTCTGTACGCGCGGCGGCCATGCGCCACAGCGTAGGGAAGCGTGTTACGAGAACCAACAGGCGACGCGCGTCTCGACAGGTGGCCAGTGTTGGATAAGCTTCTCGGCCGAAGAGAAAACGCGTCGAAATAGGCGTGATAGCCGGACGACGGTTACGCCTGCGGTTCATCAAGCTCATGTACGCTACATCCAGGTGCGTATGAATCAGACATAGCTGACTCTTACAGTCGTGGTGGTACGCGTGGTGGCCAAGCAGACTTTTCTTGGGATGTGGTGAGAGAAGACAAGCACCGCGAGAATTATTTAGGCAATTCGGTGGCGGCGCCTCGTGGACGATGGGCCCAAGGCCGCGACATCTTATGGTACAGCAAAAACTCGAAGGACCATGTGAACACTGATGACAAGCAAGCAAGAAATAAAGAGCTTGCGGAACTAAAAGCTGCTGAGCGCGAAGCTATGGAGCAAATGCTGGGTCATAGGCCACAAAATCATGAAACTGCGCAGACGGGTGCAAATGCTGAGCCTCTAGACGCTAGCAAGCGACGATACCCCCCCTCCACGCCAACGGCAGAAGGAGAACGACGGCACCGCCACCATCGTCACCATCGTCACCATCGCCACCATCGCCATGATTCGCAGCATAGGCGAACCTCTGCACGCGATTATTCTCCGCTGCGACGTGAATCACGCTATGATGACAATGATAAGCACAGACATTGTCAGCATCGCGACGAGGCGCCTCAGCAATAACGGACGATCCGTGCACGCTTACCCACCTATCTTCGAGTGGGCAAGCTAGGCTTTATGTATTTCGTCCAATTATATCGCATTCCTGCATATGTAATATGTCAAGCGTTTCCTGCTCTCCATAATAGGCCAAGGAATGTGCGTGCTTGCGCATCATTAGGAAATATTTATCGTGAACGCGGAGCCTCAGTGCCAAAAGGACCCCCCTTATTGTGCATTGGATTCATTGCAACTGCATGCAAGCTGCGCCACACACGTGTTGATGCTAAATTTTGCTGCGTGGTAGATAAGCCATGGGATTTGTGATATAAATATAGCCAATCACATGTGACTTCAAGAATCACAAACAAGGGAATAGTGTAAGATAGATCCGTAAGGGGGGTTGATGTGAACATGTGAGCATGTGGAGGTCGAGTGGCTGGCGCCCAACGAAGGCTGCTGGCTGTTCCACAATGGACGCGTCACCTGCGAAACGGGCAAGCCTCTACCGGCTTTTTCAGCCTCTTTAACTCAGGTTCACTCCCAGCCCGCCTTGCTCCTGTTGAGCAAGTGTAAAGGACCAAGAGACTGAATCATACCACTGAAAGCGTGTTGTACAAAACATGGTATGTATAAACAAAGATGTCACGCAAAGCCCCGTGCTTTGCAAAAGAACAGCAAACTAACCCGTGCAGTGTGGTATTTTCGCCTACGTGAATTACCTCGTAGAAAAGGTATGTATTACTTCGTTTCGATATGCTAACATCGTTAGGACCGCCGAACCATAATTGATGTGCTTCTCAATGCCCTTTCTCGACTGGAATATCGCGGTTATGATAGCGCAGGCCTAAGTGTCGACGGCGACCGCGAGAAAGAAGCGTTGTTGTTCAAGCAGGTCGGTAAGGTCAACGCTCTACGCAAGCATATATCTGAATCATCTGTGGACATGGATCGCACATTCGTGTCGCACGCTGGTATGGCCCACACTCGTTGGGCCACTCATGGCACACCCTCACCACTCAACTGCCATCCCCACAAAAGTGACCCAAGGGGTGAGTTTACTGTGGTACACAATGGTATCATCACAAACTACCGCGAGCTGAGGCTGGTACTCGAAAAGCGCGGTTACAAGTTCGAGACGGATACAGACACCGAAGCAGTGGCTGTGCTTGTCAAGTACTTCTGGGATAGCTATCCGGAGAACCGCAAGCCCGACTTTCACATTGTGGTGCGCTGTGCCGTTAAGGAGCTTGAGGGTGCCTTTTCGTTTGTTTTCAAATCGGTTCACTTCCCTGGTGAAGTGGTCATAGCTCGACGCGGCTCACCCCTGCTCATTGGTGTCAAGACGGAGAAAAAGCTCAAGGTAGACTCGGTCGATGTCCAGTTTGGCAACCCCCTGGAGGGTGACGAGTATTCCAACGAGCCCAACCTACATTCACCACCTAACTTTGATCAGGTGAATGCTCAGGCCCCGATGGCTCCTGCTAGCATCGATAAGCTCATCCGCTCTCAATCGCGCGCGTTCTTGTCGGAGGATGGTATGCCGCAACCTATTGAGTTTTTCATTGCATCGGATGCTTCGGCTGTGGTTGAGCATACGAAGCGCGTGCTGTACCTGGAGGATGATGACATTGCTCATATTGCTGACGGCGAGCTGCATATCCACCGTCTGCGGCGCAATGATGGCCTGTCGTCTACTCGTTCGATCGAAACGCTGGAGATGGAACTGGCAGAAATTATGAAGGGGCAATTTGACCACTTTATGCAAAAGGAGATTTACGAGCAGCCCGAGTCGGTGGTCAACACCATGCGTGGTCGCGTCAACTTTGACACACGTCAGGTTCTGTCTCTTATACACATCTGACGCTGCCGACGATACTCCTTGTGTAGAT
>ERZ1030949.21-NODE-21-length-89411-cov-15.896381_pt1 | contig 89411 bp, 52 predicted proteins | sample MGYA00517297_ERZ1030949 | MGnify/ENA primary metagenome ERZ1030949 (study PRJEB33718, sample SAMN03159698) | human skin metagenome | collected 2014-05-20 | study: EMG produced TPA metagenomics assembly of the PRJNA266117 data set (Human skin bacterial metagenome...
ATCTACACAAGGAGTATCGTCGGCAGCGTCAGATGTGTATAAGAGACAGCCGTGGACCCTACAAATACGTGGGACAGAGGTCGTTGGAGCGGATTGCTCAGCGGTACTGACTGATCCTGCAGGTTCGCGAGGAACCTCTTAAACTCCCCCATTTACAGCTGGGATGGGCGTGCTATGAAGCATGCGCATTCGGCCAGCCAACCTTTATCATCCATAGGAACGGCTAACAATGCATGGGGCGCGCTGCAGGAGAACCCATTCAAACCTTGCACCCGCGACAGGTTAACTCATCTGAAGGATGAAGCTATCGGTGTGTCAATATGACTCGCGTGAATGACACAATTTTGTACTTGGCCGTTTTATCTTTCACCTCCACTTCGCACGTCCCAGCTCTTGTCGCCCATGGAACCAGCGGCTGAAGCTGTGGCAAAAGCTGCTGCAGCGGAAGCCGTAGAATTCGAGCTACAGAAAAAATACAATGCTGCATTCTTTCAGTATACCAGAGCTATTCGTCTTTTTTTGGAACTTGCGCGCGATGACTCAAATGTAACCGACGCGCGTCGGATGGCCGAGCGCTGCTTGGAACGTGCCAAGCGATTACGGGATACAGGACGTGTCCCCAAAGCGTTGGGTACTAAAGCGTGGCCCCCATTCTGGAGCGAAAATGAACATGTGCCGATGGAGCCATCTCCGGCACTTTCCTCGCAACAAATAGAGCAAGGCGCACAGATGCAGTCTTTGCGAGACGTTCCAGTATACCGAGCCGATGTGCGACTTGTTGGCGGTGATATGCAACAAGGATGTGTTTCGGACTGTTCCTTTATTACGGCACTAGAGATTGTGGCAGAGCATAATGCTCGTTGGGGTACAAATTTGGCATGCAATATGCTGTACCCCCAGCAGGACGGTGTGCCATATGTAAGTTCCGATGGGACATATAAGGTCAAGCTGTATATGCACGGGAGTTTGCGTTGTGTTCATATAAATGATATGCTTCCAGTAAGTCCGGACGGGCTGTGGCTCTGCACAAAACCGCGGCACAAGACACAACTATGGCCGGCGCTTCTAGAAAAGGCGTACCTCGTTGCCAAGCGGAGTGGCTATGCATTTCGAGGCTCACATTCGAGTATGGATCTTTACATGCTTACAGGGTGGATACCTGAATACATACCCATGGATGAGCCTACTTTCCAAAGCGAAAAGACATGGCTGCGCTTGTACGAAGCATGGCGGCGTGGTGATTGTATGGTGGCTCTTAGTACGAACGCCACGGTCGCTTATGCCGATTTAGAACCATTGCATTGCTATGGAATCTTGGCCCTATCTACACAAGGCAATGATCGTATCGTGACGATCATCAATCCGTGGAAAATTAGTGACGTCTCCCATCGCTTCAACATGAGCTGGACTGACGTGCGTCATGCTTTTGATGCTTTACTCATAAACTGGAACCCTTCTCTATATCCAGAAGTGCAATCGATCCAGGGTGTGTGGGAAGCCCAATCTGACTCGGCCGTGCGTCTGGATGATGTTCGAACGGCACAAACGGAGCAATATCATCTCTTGCTACAACATGTGGTCGATCGGCCTATTTTGCTCCATCTTGAGCGCGATGCTTCTACATGTGATGAATTTGACGAGCGAGAGTACACCGCACTTCATGTATATCCTACCCTGACGTCCCAACGTCGAGCCGACACGGAGAGTGGCGGTATGATGGGCGTATATATGAACACGGCGCACACGCTTTGCACGGTCGAGCCTCAGAGTTGTACTCAATACACCATTGCTGTTTCTCGGCATGGCACGCATATTCCTATGCCGTACACACTAACGGCCTATGCGACCTGTCCTATGGAGTTTTGTGCACTGCCCCAGGCCTGGTCACACCGCGCCGTGATTCATGGCACATGGCGTGCGCCACTGCATGCAGCTGCTCCCGAAGAATGGTATCAACCACAGTACCGTCTCACGGTACAGGAAGATACGTTCCTTCCTCGTGTCCAGCTTATGCTCACCACTGTACTGACGGTACCGGTACGCCTCACATTATGTCGCAGTGGTGAGCGCGTCCATTGCCTTTCGACGGCGCTCAAAACAGCGTGTACAGGAAATTTTTCACGCGGTATGGTCGTATCTGATGTTCAGGCCTTACAGCCAGGTACATACACACTGCTCCTATCAGCGTCTCAGCCCCATGTGCACGCGGGGCAATGGTATGCGCTCACTGTGGAAAGTTCTGTGCCCGTCCATGTCGAAAGCCTGCCAGCGATTGGTGCCGGTATGTATCACCGCAAGGTGCTTAGTCCTGCATCGTGTGTGTGGAAGCTCGATGTGCCTCGCCGCATGCCTTTGGTGGTCTGTGCGGCTCAGGATTCCACAGGCCCATTGTGCGTTTCCATCACGACTCATTCCCATGAGCTGGCTACCGCACATGCATTTGATGATACCCATTATGTTTTCCTCACTACCACCTCGCTGGACGCGGGTACGTATCTCCTCCGCGTCAATGGCATGGCACCGGTCCATGTGGACATGTTTGGTGCCCAACCCGTCACACTAGCTCCACATAGCTCAGAGTTATTGTAACATGTCACAGATCCCGCCGCCTGCGCCGACACGAGTCTTGTCGGCAGAGGATGAGCCACTCGTTTGGATTGACTGTGAGATGACAGGACTTGATCCAAAACATGATCGGCTTCTAGAAATCGCCTGCATCGTGACCGACGGCCAGCTCCAGCCGGTCGATGAGGGCGTATCGTATGTCATCCGCACAGAGCCACACATACTCGAGGGTATGGACGAGTGGTGCACAAAGACCCACTCCCAAACAGGCCTCTATGCTGCATGCCTTGATGAAGCAAGCTCACATCCGCACCTTGATGTACGCACAGCCATCCTTGCCTACGTGCTAGATCGTGTACCAACGGCACGCAAAGCCTGCCTGGCGGGTAGCTCTGTGCACGCAGACAAGATGTTTCTTGTGAACGAGATGCCAGAGCTTATGGCCCATTTGCACTACCGCATCGTGGATGTGTCGACCATCAAGGAACTTGTGCGTCGGTGGTATGGTGTGTCGTATCCACGACCGGACACAGGTATTCTGCATCGGTACGTATCTCGCTGCTTATCCCAGAGCACTCGACGATATTCGAGGATCCATTCAAGGTATGATATACATACACACTAACCACGACCATAGAATTGGAGCACTATCGAAAGAGTGTGTTTCGACGCGACGCTCCGTAGGTATCAAACTATGCCATCATACGCCGGTTCTTGTATGCCGACTGAACCTTGCGCTTGTACACTTCGTAGCCGACAAACGATCCCACCGTTACTACAGCCAAGATCATGAGCCACTTGACCAACCAAGCGAGGCTGATAAAAAAGCGGATAAACATGTACGAAATAAGGCCATGTTCGTGGGCCCGACGCGCCTCCTTCTTTTGATGAATCGCCCACCAATGACTGTTTTTATCATCAGCAAAGGCTTGTTCGCGCTCTTTATCGAGATCAGCCGGCGTGCGTGAGTTGTACACAATCTTGTTTGTCCACACAGACACAATGCTGTGGGTATCTGTGACGTCGCCGGTGGATGCTGAAAATCCGAGGTATGGCGGCCCTGGCAGATTGACTGGAGGAATTCTGAAGCACTTGTTCCACTGGTTCCACTCCTGATTCTGGATCGCCAGCTCCATATACACATCCTTGACGTACGTGAAACGGAGACGCGTTTCAGCAGGCGTGTGACGCAGCTGCATGGCACACTGTGCCAGGTCTTGCTTCTCGCCATCGCTGTCTGTGTTGTACGTCTTTGTGCCGTCATTCTCCACCACGCTGATCCGAGGGAAAAAGCCACGGTGGGGCTGATTGGGGTACGTATCGAATATAATTCCAAGACCCTTCCATCGATTCATCGAGCCAAACACGGGACCTGGCTGTGCACGAGTCGTAGTGAGCCACATCGCAAAGCCGTCACCACCCGTCGTGGTAGACTTGCCCTTCATCACGAATTCGGACGTAATCTCAAAGTCGTTCGCCTCAATCGGCAGGCGCGACCACAGCCATCCTGTCTCATTCCGACGATCCTGTGTCAGCATGACATATCGGTTTGTATCGATAATGGCGTCCCCGCCATAGTCCCAGTAATTGTTTTGGAGCGTCGAGTCAACGTACGGCGCGAAGAGTGAGTGCGTGCGGATTGGCATGATGGCATCCGCACGCAGTTCCGGATTAGATGCCGAGGAGCGCGCTGCTTCGGCACACGATACCGCTAGAAGGTATGTGAGCGCGATGCAACTGCCGCGGAACACCATCGTGCTGTTGATGTGTAGGTTTCGCTGGGCGACGCAGTCGAGAGTGGAGTCCTTCTCGCCGCGCCACGCGCCGCCCGGCCGAATGCCCCAAAGGCCTAGTAGGCCATTATCAGCGCCATTACACAGCCGCGGCCGTTTCGGCCGGGTATCGACATTTGATAGCAATTTTTGACCCTGGTGCCTTGTGAGTTTGATCAGACTGGCCAAAGAAGAATCGTACGCACGTCGTCCGAGCGCGCTGGCAAACTACGAAAATGTGTGCTGGCCCACATGAAAGGACGAGCGAGGCGCATCTGGCTGAGCCCGGGGAGGATTCTCGAGTTGACTCGTCTGGGGTACCGGCGAACGCATCAACGACTGAGCCTGGGTACTTTGAGCTCCGGCATCACGTACCCGATACACCGGCTACGCCTGGCGTTTCCAATCATGCGTGGACAAGCCTTCTTCCTTCGTCGGAGCTACCTGCTCCCAAGACGCCGTCTTCACTTTCCGCGCCTCTATTTCCACTCCCAACAACATTAATGGCCCCGCGCATTACCCCTAGGCTGTTGTCGCCTACGTCATCTCAGGTCGCCGCGCGCACGGCTGACATGAAGCAGTACATGTCACTGGATCCAGAGATGTTATTGAAGCTACTGCAAAAGAGACCCATGCTTCAACATCCTATACCAGAGCATGTTCTCATACTGGACATCCGCCCCACCACCGCTTTTGCACGCGCGCATCTTCGGGATAGCACGAATGTTTGTGCTCCTACAACGCTTTTGCGCCGCTCTGAGTTCACGATCGAGCGGCTCGAGGAGCAAATTCTCGATGATGGTCCAGAAAAGGAGAGATTTCAGCAATGGCGTACCTACACTGACGCACCTTCTCAGACCAGTTGGATCGTTGCGCTCGATACCGACTCGACCAAGCCAACATCCATCGGTCGCTCCAGTGCAGGCGGCGGTGGTCCATCGCTCCTTGGTCTGCTGCGCAAGTTTGATGTCGCTGGTTACAAAGGCACACTGTGCTGGGTCCGTGGTGGATTCCATGCCGTCACGGCGCTTGCAGGGTCGGCAGAGTTCATCGAGCACGATACTACAGAGTCCTCATCATATATCCCACACACCATGCGGCACCGAGGTCTGACGTTAGATGCTTTTCGCCGTGCCACAACTGTCGATGCCGGGCTCGGAGGCACGGACCGGTTGCAGGCGGCGAACCCATTCTTCGATAATATCCGGCAAAACATGGAATTATCGTGCGGTATTACCGATATTGTGCCATTAGACCTCGATCTTGACGAGGCTCAACTTGAACGCATGCCGCGTTTCGTGCGAGACCTCGCCAAGATGGAGTCTTCTGTCCGCGCGCGTCACTTGGCGGAGCTGTTTTTTTCGATTGAAAAGACTGAGCAGCGAAGACTCCAAAATATCATGCAACGCCACTCGCAAGAGTCATCTTCTGTCCATTCGAAGGTGCCTCGAGCCCCAGCACACGTATCGCAAAGCGCCTTATTCCCCCTGCTACCCGGTGCGCATGAATTATCAGAGGATGCCTTTCCGTTGAGTATCACGGCAGCCTTGGAGCGTGGACACGATCATCGATACCGAAACTTTTGGCCGTTTGAGCACAGTCGCGTCAAGTTTGAGAAACCAACGAAGGATGCTGACTACATAAATGCTTCCTACGTGAATCCCTTGCGTGCCTGGGGTGATCACCACGTCTATATTGCAACGCAGGCACCGATGCCATCGACCTTCTACGCATTTTGGCGCGTAGTTTGGGAGCACAAGTCACCTGCAATTATTATGGTCGCTCGTGAACGCGAATCAGGTCGCCTGCAGTGCGACGACTATTGGAGCCTCACAAGTATTGGACCTTTTAAGATGCGCATCATTTCCGAGCGTGCTATGTCCCAGGCTGAGCTGGACAGCCGTGACGATCAAGCTGACTCGATATCCCTGCACCAGGCACCTGTGCTGCTACGCCGCACGATCGAGCTGCTCCACAGTCAGCACCCCCATGAGCCAGCCCACATTGTGCGGCAGTATCAGTTCCTGGCATGGCCGGATCACAGTGTGCCTGACAAGCCAGATTCCCTGCTCGGATTGATGCGTCTTGTGCACACCGAAACAGCTTCAAATCGTGATGCACCGACCATCGTGCACTGCTCGGCTGGTATAGGTCGCACAGGCACCCATATTTTGGTGGATGCCGTCAGCACCTTTCTCCACCGAGTGCGGCACTTGGTGGAAAAGGAGGCGACGTCCCCCCAGGTCAAATATTGGCACAGTCCCGATGACCTTATCTTTGAGGCACTGATGGTGATGCGTGAGCAGCGCATGAGCACAGTCGAAACGGTTCGGCAGTATGTCTTTGCCTACAAAGCCGTCATTGCCTCGCTCCTTCCTCCCTCTGTACCATAGCGTTTCGTATGTATCACGTGATACGCGTGTCGACGCGCGGCGTGCCAACATGGGGCGTGACCATCAGAGCGTTGCTTTGCACGTTTTGGGCATATGGATGCGACAACGGACGCGGGTGCATGGGCCGAACACATGTTGCGTGTGCTGCAGACGGGTATTCATGCGCGTCTCGTAGGATGGTCTGCTGTGCCGCCGCTGCCAAGGCCCAAGAATACGCTGGATGCCATGAGCCACCTGAGTGTGTTGTTGTCCGAGTGTGAGGACCTCTTGGCTTTCGAGCAGGTTGAGAAGAGCCTGCAGCAGGAGAATTTTGACGTAAAAGAAGATGGGAATGATGCATTCAACTATGCACTGGCTGTACAGGCCGTACATGCGCTGCAGCAGGAGCTGCATGCTGAGCGCGAGGACAACGCAGATCCTGATGCCACCATGGTTGCATCGCCAGGCACTCACCCATGGCACAAGCGTGTCAAAGATACCATACAAGAGCTGGAGGATCGGCATGCGGATGAGGTGGCACAGATATATGCGCAGCATTCCGACGAGCTCGAAGCGTTGCGGTCCGAACATGCTGCAGACGAAGCGCAGCAGGCTCGGGATCACCATGACCAATTGGAAACTGTGCGGAAAACTGCGCATGATGAATTAGAGAGTGTTCGTGCTAGTTTGCATGCTCAATATACCGCATCAATCGAAGATATGCAGCGTTCATGGTGCACAGCCTGCACGTCACTTTCTCGGACGATTGATGATCTGCACTCCCAAGTTGAAAGCCATGCTCAAACCATGGCGCCATTTTCCAAACGGATCTATGCACTGCATGAGGTTATTGACGCACTCGCTGCAGAGCGCATGGCCGTCCAGGCCGAGGTGCGAACATGGAGGGCCAAGCACACGGCCGTCGCACATGACATGGCTTCGCTGCATGAGCAACTCGCATCACATCAATCGGAGCTTGCCATACGCAGCAGTCGCTTAAATGAGACGGAGCGGCAACTACACGAAGTGCAACGTGATATGGAATGTACAGCGCAGGCACAGGCAGATATGGACGAAATGCAGGCGCGAGTCGCTGCGGCGGAAGCCGAGGTGACCGGGCTCCGCGAGCAGCTCCGAGCTCTGGAGCCACTTTGTGCAGAGCGTACGCAGCTCGCAAGCGAAGTGCATGAGCTTCAGAAACTCGTTTCTATGTACAAGGATAGCGTCACGCATGCTCAGCTCGAGCATGAGCGCACGCAGCAGCAGCTTGAAAGGGCAGAGGCGCAGCGCTTCGCACTTGAGCAAGTGTTGGCGGAACGCGAAACCGAATGGAAATCCCAGCGCAAGTCGCGTGCACCGCGTGCATCGTCGCATGATCAGGCGACTCGCATAGCTGAGCTTGAGTGCGAGCTGAACGCCAAAGCTGCCGAAATTGAAGACGGCGATACACGCCTGCTCACAGTCATGAAGGAAAACAAGCGCCTCTTGTCGCAGCTTAAAGCCCTCAAGTCTGATTCGAAGCGTGCTTTGCAGGACGTGACGAATGCGAAAACCATGACGGCCATACCGTCATCGCCCACCAAGCAGCGCATGGGTATCATGCGGTCACATGTAGCGTAGTCAATCAATTCGTATCCTTATGCATCTGGCCGAGGACATTGGTGCTCATCAGGCGCACAATGTCGAGATCGCCCAGAGACGAGTCCATCAGATCTGTCGAGCGCAGCGCCAGCTGCATAACAGCGTCAGACACCACATGGTAGGAGTGTATGAAGGAGTCACCTGCATGAGCACCGCTGTCCAGCACGGGTGCTGCCTGGCGCGCAGACGCGAGATGGTCATCGTTGCCTTCTTGACCATGCTTGAGGTAGGCGACGCACGACTCGAGGCACAGAGCATGCTCGGCGGCACGCTCCTCGATCAAATCCACGAGTGCGCGGTATAAGGCTGCGCGCGTCGCGAACGGGATACTGGTACTGCGCTCCATTTCAAGAGCCGGTGGCTCGAGCGGGTAGGCCAGGGGAAATGTGAACATGACACGCAGGTACGCTAGCGCACCACTGCCTGCCTGATGCCACGGCCCGCTGACAGCGATCGTGCAGCGTCGGTGTGCAATGTCGATTGATTCAAGAATATTGGGGTAGTGTGCATTCACACGCAAGATTTCTTGAGGAAGCACACTTGGGTCCATGTCACGCGGCTTGCATGTATTAAGGTGATCGTCGTCGTTGTCGGCAGCGTGGACATCGCCACCAACACGGACATGTGCCATCCAGTGCACAGCATCTAGATCTGGTAGCCCGCACACATTTGGAAGGCTGTGTAAGGATGTAGGTATGTGAGACACATCGACATCGCCGAGCTCGCTCGCACACTCAGCGCGGCGAATGCGGCGTGTCCTGGCGGCTCGTTTCTTCAAGGAACTGCGCGAAAGAGACATGGAACGCATAGTATCTTCATCGTGATCCGTGGAGTCAGACTGGGAGCCGCACAAAGCATCAGGCAAATCAGTCGGCGGCGATATCGCTGCTGCCTGCTCAGTCGCTGGCACCGACGAGCACATAGGCCATATACGCAGCGTCTGATCATGACTCCATGTAATGAGCTGCCATGAGTCGCTGCTCGAGCGAACCACAAATTCCTTAATGTGGTCCGTATGCCCTTCGAATCGCCGCTGAGGCTCTTTCTTTCCATATGACCACATACATGCCCCGGTATCGCCTCGTTGAGAGATGGAAAGAGCGCCATGGCCTGATGGTAGATAGCGCGCTCGCCACACGGGCTGAGGAGTCTCAATCGTGAATTCGGGCTCGGCGATCCGTGATTGTTGCACAAGGGCCTCGCGAGAGGATGGAGAATCGAGGTCCCAAAACTTGATAGTGCCGTCCAGGGAACAAGTCATGAGGCGATCACTCCCGGCATGAGCTGCCGGACTCCAGTCGATGCCATACACTTTGCTGTGATGTGCCTCAATCGTAGCGAGAGGCACTGCACCAAATCGGTCGTCCCAAATCAGGATTTTGTTGTCACACGATGACGCAATGCGGTGGGGCGTGCGCCGGTTCCATTTCACCTGTGTCATACTCGCATTCCACGAGCAAAGCGACTGTGCTGGACGCGTGACATGTGAGGAGATGCGCAGATCCCAAACACGGATCCACGTATCGACACTACAACTAGCAATCACATCCGGGTGCATCGGCGACCAATTCAAGTCGGTAATCGCACGTGAATGTGCATCCAGGAGGCGCTCGACAGCCTGTGGGAACTCGCTCTGTGTACCCGTGAATGAGCATGCTACACCATGCCATGTATTTGAATGCATGTCTTGCAGCATGGGTGTCATGTACGACCGCCCTACTTCATCCAGCATGGCAGAACGTAGATGAGAGGATGGTGGCTTGGGTGTCGTTCGCCGTACAGGTCGGTCCAAATTCCAAATCACGAGCTTCTGGTTCGAAGTACTTGCCACCCAATTCGATCGTGCGGCATGCGGGTTCCATTGGATATCGGCGACTTCCCACGGCGTACTATAGGCAAAGAATCGAGGCGGTGTATACAAGTGATCGAGGTGCAGTACATACAGCCCAGATTTGGAACCGAGAACGACTTCTTGGTTTGAAGGACTCATACTCATGCTTCCCATCGGTTGATGGACATCAATGATGGCCGATGCCAGGGTCTTGGATCCTGGTCCCGTTCGCTGCGCCATGGCCAAAAGCAAGGGTCGATCTTGACATTTCTCCACATGACGCGCGTCTTCATGTCGCCATCATGTGGGGTCTATACCTGTACTTTATCGACGGCAAGAACGTGTGAACACGATGCTGTAGCATCTTTGCGCCGAATGTATGCTTACTCTTTATGGCTCGGCGAAGCGCATACGCCGCTTGTCCGTGTATGCACTGCGCTCGATCAACTTGATGCGACGCATGTGACGGGTGTCATGTCCATGCTCCAAACGCCCATGCAGCTGCGTGAAAAGTACCAACATATCAGGCATCTGGATTGGTCTGCATGGGACTCAGCAGAAGAATCCAAGAATGAAGATACATGCGCCATGCACGCGGCGCTACGTTACGGTCCGATGAAAGAGGCATTGTTGTCAGAACACAGAGACGCTGCGATTCGAGCGTTCATAACTGCAATTCACTGTCGAGAAATTGAGCTGCATTTAATTATGGTGTGCTGGCTGCTACGGCATGTAGGGCCATTGCCCAAGGCAGAAGCAGCCCTTCCCAGTATAAACCATCAATGTGATATGCCCTGGGACGCATCGTACGACTCGCTTCGTCCCCTATTTGACGCATTGGCAGATCATGTGTGCCTTTTGCAACTTTCAACTACCTTGGATAAGAGTCCCGTCTCGGCTTGGCAATTCGGGTCAGCCACTCGGCAGGCCCACATCCACGATGAGCGTGACGAAGCGCAGTGGTTTTGTGAGGATGTGATTGGTGCCTTCTTTGCCAAGTCTTTACCTGCTGAGTACGGGACCCTGCGCGTCAAATGCTTTGGCCCTGGCCTCTTCTCATCACCTGTTCGTCGTCGTCGATGGCACCGCACAGCTTCAGCACCTCAGGCGCCACCGCCGACCATCACGCACGAATCCCATCCTATTCTCAATGCTGAACGCACCGAAAAGCGCCGACCATGGCCCAGTTCTGTACGCTCTTCAAATCAAGTGCACATGTCCCGTCGTCTCGTTCGCACACAGTCCCATACGATACAGCCGCCGCCACCGCCACCAGCGCGAACCTCGAAACGCAAACGTCCGGCCAGTCGATGGGTTTCGTCTCCTGTTAAAACGCTCGTAACAGAGACGCCTCGGCATCCCCGACCACCTTCACACTCGGTGGTCGAGCCCATGGCCGACAGCGATGTGGACGATGCGCCTCTATCACCGAGCGCCTCGCGCCTCCCCAACGAGGTTGGGAATCGCACCGCTTCACCAGACAGCGACTCTGACGTGGAGCTTTTCATACCCGCCGCCCAAAAAGCTGCGCGAAAACGCGATCCATGGTCGCTACTTGCTTAGGCTATGTCCTCATCATCTTCGTCGTCACTCACGTCCCAGCCAGCGTTACGCATTTTGGCCTTGTCACTCTTTCTCTTTTGCATCAGCTCATCTAGTAACACGAGTAGGTCTTCATTCTCCATCTGCAGTGCTTTGATGCGCTCATCGTCTTGTGACGATGCTGATGCCGCGCGAGCCTCGGACACTTCCTGCTCCAAGCTAGCAACACGCGATTGGAGTGCATGGACATGTTCGTCATGCTGCTGAATCGTGAGCTGCAGATGAGCCACATGTGCCTGCTCGGTAGCCGTCTCTTGACGCGCAGCTTCGAGAGCACGCTGTGACACGGCTACTTGTGCTTCATCTGTGCCGCTGTTGTTGGCCAGCTGGGCACGCAGCGTCTCCATATCAGCACTGACTGACGCCAGTTGTGCTTTCGTCTTCTCATGAGCGTCCAAGGCAAGGGCGTGCTCTGCACGCAATGCATCCTTTTCTGCCTTCCATTCATTCTCGAGAGTGTTTTGCACCTGGTGTGCAGCCTCTAATTCGCGCTGTGCGGCCTCGCGAGCAGCTTGAGAAGCGGCATGTTCCTTCTGTGCCATAGAGGCAGCCTCCTGTGCCTGCGCAAGGTTCTCGCGGAGCGTCTCGACCATGCCAGCATCAGCTTGTGCGCGCGCGAGTTGTGCTTCCATGGTCATAAGACGCTGGCGCGCATCGAGCAGTTCCGCGGACGGTTCAGATTCTGATGCCGCCGAGGCCTCGGGAGCTTGAAGAATCGACTTTTGGATGCGCACGTAATTGTCTTTCCAGAACTCCACAAAAGGCCAGGTAAACCAAATGTCGGGTGACACCGTTCTGCCTGCCGTATGTGCCTGTGGTTTACCGACCATTTCCAGCGTCTCTGGAGCACACGCAGCAAATCGGGCATCATTCTTGACAGCTTGGATGCGGGTGCTAAATTGATCGGCGCCAATGCGAGAATGCAGGATGGGGTGCATGGCCTGACGCGTAAGTACTTCGTCTGACTGGTCAGACGTCGCCTGGAGCGCATTGAATTCGTACGCCGTCCCTAGGACGAAGGCCGACAAGCCTTGAATCAGAGGGTCAACGCCCGTTGTTTGTGCTGCTGGCTGAATCAGCACCTGTAGATTGGCGCTTTCAGACAGCAGGTCAGCAATACTCGGTGGACTCTGCCACAGCCAGACGCACAGCAAGGTCAAGTACCCAACAATGACTTTGTTCCAATCAGCCGAGGTGTTCGAGTCGCTGATCTGAGCTGCACGCTCGCGACGCACGGCATCGGCGTGTTCACGAAGGGCCATGGCCAGGTTGCCCACGACGACATGCACCAGCGTCGCAGGTTCATCATCGTCTGTAGCGCTGGGCACGCGAGCATCGGCCACGCAGCGACCTTCCTCGTTGAGACATACGCGTCTAGCAAACTCTTTGGACGTCTCGCTTCCATACAGGATATAGCCAAGTATTGTAGCAGCAAACAAGTGCTGGTATGGGTCAAATCGGTGCTGTGGCACTTTGTTGGAGGCCACAAGCGTGGTGCTCGGTAGATGTGCGACGCTATTCAGCAGCAGCCCCGCCGAGTCGTTGTCTGTCTGATCTGGTGTTGGGGCAGCAACAAAAGCATGCCAAAGTGTCATGCGGATATCCATGTTTTGCTCGATCAGAGCTTCGACGGCCTGGAGAGCAGCGCATCGTACACGGAGAGCCATGTCCGTATCCGCAGATGGTATCGGACCACGAACAGCCATAGAAATGAGGCGAAGCATCGCAGGCTGAGGAGCTTCCCATGTCAGCTCCATCGGTGGTAGTCCATCTCCTGGCTCTGTCGATGGTCGAACGGACACAGGCGTGATCACCATGGCACTCATCATCTCTTGAGCTTCGCGTGAGCCGCGAAGAAGGGCGGCAATCACATGCAAGGTATCTGACTTGAGCGCGGGGGGCGCAAGACTTGCCATCGACAGCTGCACCAGTGCTTCAGCCAGACCCGTCTTACACATGGCAAGCCGATTCGACTTGTGTCCATCGCCCTGGCCGTCAATTAGGTGACGGATACATCGGAGGAGAATTTGGGCATTGGTCAGCTTTTGCTCGTCCCATTCTTGGAGCAAGAATGCACGCTGATGTGTCGCATACTCTTGACGAGTATGTTCAGGCGCTTGCGGCGGTATCGGTGGTGGATAAAACAAGAGCGGGCCCAAGAGAGGGATACTCAGCGTTTCGCGGAAGTAGTTTTGGTTAGATACATTCTGTAGCAGGAGTGCTTCCAGTCCATCCAAAGCGTCCTGTACGACGACGCCGCCTTCAATTCGACCTTCCTGTACAATGATATCGAGTAAGCGTTCAAAGGCGCCTTCAAATGCAACAATCTTCTGAATATCTGCATTGTCCCTCACGAGCTGGGGCAAAAGAAGCAGCGCCTCGTTTCGAATAATTTCCGTGCTAGAGCTGGGTGCGGCTTCCAAGCACTGGAGCACGGAGCTGGATCCGCCTGGAGCCGTAAGTACGTAATCTTGTACCTCGAGACGACGATGCTCCACTAGTAGCACAAGCAGCTGTAAGGCCCCAAAGCGCGTATAGAAACCATGAGATAATGATAGAAGTGTGAGAAGAGTGAGGAGAGCATCTTTCTCTTCGAGTAGGCGCGACATGTTTTGGGAGGCACGGGCCCTGGTGCGTGGATCGTCGGAAGTGGCTTGGCAGAGTGCCAGACAGCATTCCACGGCTGCACGGAGCGTCTCTTCGTCTCCTTCATTCGATTTTGTCTTGATCCAATTTAAAAGCGGCACAAGAGCATGCTCGCTCACTTGGTCCGCATGATCTCGCACCAGCGATTTCAGGGATAAGACAGTGGCGCGCTGGTTGTCGCGTGATTGGGTGGGGTCGCAGAGGCGCTCACTCAGCACAGTGATAGTAGCTGATGGTGATGAATGGAGGCCCCGTTGCTCGGCATACTTTTTGTATTGCTGTCGCAGAAGGTCCAGCCCATGCAACATCACCGTGCGTTGTATGGCAAGGTCGTGTCGATCAACGATCCACCCGCATCGACCCAGAGAGCCACGTGGCTAAGGCAGCACGTGCCTTCGGCCGGATGGGCGGCGTAGGATTAGCTCGCAACGCCCCCGACACGGACGTCACACCGCCTTCCGGTGCGCCGACACACCATGGGCAAAATCACGTACGAGGAAGTTTCGAAGCACAACCATGCTAAGGACTGTTGGGTAATCTTGTATGGAAAGGTATATGATCTTACCGGATTTTTGCCTGAGCACCCTGGCGGTTCTGGCGTGATTGTCAAGCAAGCCGGCAAGGATGCTACGAAGCTGTTTGACACGATTCACCCGAAGGGCACGATTGAGAACAGCCTGTCACCCGAACATTGTAAAGGTGACTTTGACAGCAGCACACTGCCTGTCGAGTACAAGAAGGCGGAGGAGGAGGAAGAACGCAAGCGGAAAGAACGTCTTGCCATGCTTCCGCCCATGTCGAAGTGCTTGAACTTGGGGGACTTGGAGCTTGTGGCTTCCAAGGTGCTTTCTCCGGAGGCCTGGGCCTACTACTCTTCTGCAGCTGACGATTTGGAGACGTACCATGAGAACAGGGCCGTGTTTCGACGAATTTGGCTCCGTCCACGTATCCTGCGAAACGTTCGCTACGTGGATCCGAGCACGAAGATCCTGGGCATCCCGTCGGCGCTTCCATTCTACATCACGGCGACGGCCTTGGGTCGTATGGGACACCCAGACGGTGAGCTCAACTTGACGCGGGCTGCTGCCAAGACGGGCCTGATCCAGATGATTCCCACGCTGTCGTCCGTCTCGTTCGACGAGATCATTGACGCGCGAAACCAAGAAGGTGGGCCGGCGCAGTTCTTTCAGCTGTATGTGAGCACGGACCGGAATGTGGTGGCAAACATGCTGCGCCGTGCCGAGGAGACGAACGTGAAGGCTATCTTTGTCACGGTGGATGCTCCGCAGCTGGGACGTCGTGAGCAGGATATGCGTATGCACTTTGTGGACGAAGGATCCAACGTGCAGGGCGGCCATGTCGAGAAGCGTGATGAAGGAGCGGCTCGTGCGATCACATCGTTCATTGACCCGAGCTTTGACTGGGATGATGTCTTGTGGATGAAGCGGCAGACGCGTCTCCCGATCCTGCTGAAGGGTGTCCAGACGTGGGAAGATGCCGTGCAGGCCTACGAGATGGGTCTGGCCGGCGTTGTGCTGTCGAACCACGGCGGCCGACAGCTTGACTTTGCTCGCTCCGGTGTCGAGGTATTGGAGGAGGTGATGCGTGAGCTGCGCAAGCGTGGCTCGTTCCCGAACCCGGCGTTCCAGGTGATGGTGGATGGTGGCTTCCGTCGGGGCACGGACATTCTGAAGGCCCTTGCGATGGGTGCGACGGCCGTGGGCATTGGCCGTCCGTTCCTGTACGCGTACTCTGCTTATGGTGTGGACGGCGTTATCCATGCGATCAACTTGCTGCGTGATGAGCTGGAGATGAACATGCGGCTCATTGGCGCGAGATCCATCGAAGAACTTGTGCCGAGCATGGTGGACTTGTCCGCCTTGCACAACCACACGGGCGCGGTTTTCCCGAAGCAGGACCAGTCGGTCTTGGACTTTATGGATAAGAGTCGACTGTAGTGATGCTAGGTGTGGGTAGAGTTCTTTGTCGTGCGAGCTCCGTGCATCGGGCCCGATGTTTCTTTGTCTTGGGCCCAGCGGCGCTGGATGTGGTTGGTGAGTGTATGTGGAGGAACGAAGCCAGGCGGGCACAGGCGAAACAAAGCAAGGTACGAACTACCTGGATCGTGGGAGCGGAGGTGCTCTTTCGCTTCCTCTTGTACTCACAGCACTGAGCGCTATGGGTCTGTGTCGATCGGCGCCCATAAGCAACGAGGAGGACTGGGATCCTCGGCAGCGCAGTGCGGAGATTGACAAGCACATATCGGAGGTGAGTCGGCATGAGTTTCGGGAGTACAAGCTGCTTCTGTTGGGCAGTGGGGAGTCGGGGAAGACGACGATTGTCAAGCAGATGAAGATTATCCACCAGAATGGGTACTCGAAGCAGGAGCTGTACATGTTCCGCCTGACGGTGATCAAGAACTTGATCGACTCGGTGCGTGCGATTGCGCTGGCACTTCGTCTCCTGGGCATGGAGCCGGAGCGCTTGGAGAGTCGGGAGGCGGCTGATGTGCTGACGCAATATGAGGTGCCTGCCGATGCGAATGCGTATCTTCCTCCCGAGATTGGCCAGCTGATTCAGACGCTGTGGTCGGACCCGATCATCCCGCGGTTGTTGGAGCGCCGGAGTGAGTTTTACATGATGGACAATGCGGGCTATTTTCTGGATGCCGCGCCGCGCATTGCATTGGATTCGTATATTCCGACGCAGGAGGATGTGCTGCATGCGCGCTCCAAGACGGTGGGCATTTCAGAGACGCGATTCGAGATGGGACGTGGCCTTGCGATTCATCTGGTCGATGTGGGGGGGCAGCGGTCGGAGCGGAACAAGTGGATCCACTGCTTTGATGCTGTGACGTCGGTGATTTTTTGCGTGGCTCTCAGCGAGTATGACCAAGTGCTGTTGGAAGACAGCAATCAGAATCGCATGGCGGAGAGCTTGGTGTTGTTTGAGAGCATCATTAACAGCCGCTGGTTCCAGCGGTCTTCGATCATTCTCTTTCTGAACAAAATTGACATTTTCAAGCAAAAGCTGGCGCGACGCCCGTTGTCGGACTACTTTCCTGAGTATACCGGGGGGGATGATGTGAACAAGGCGGCGAAGTACATTCTCTGGCGATTTATGCAGGTCAATCATTCGAAGCTGTGCATCTACCCGCACATTACGCAAGCGACGGACACGACCAACATCCGGCTCGTGTTTGCTGCCGTGAAGGAGACGATTTTGCAAAACTCGCTACGGGAGACGGGTTTTTTGTAGTATAGTTAGAGGGCTGACAACACGGTGTCGTCCGCCTTCCATGGGCACGAGCGACGGATCATCTCGCGCGTTTCGCGGGCGGCGCGGGCGACGGAGGGCGCCTCGCTGAGCCAGGCCGCGGTGAGCTGCGACACGAGCGAGGGCGGCCGGACGGCCGCGTACAGCGCGTCGGGGGCATGCTCCATGCAGGCGCGGAGGCACAGGGCCGCGAAGTGGACGTCGACGGGCGCGGGCAGCAGGACCTGCGCGGACAGGAGGGGCTCGGCTGCGTGCGCATCGAAGCGGAGGAGCGCGGCGAGGACGTCGGCGAGGGCCTTTTTGAGGGCTTCACGCGGCTCTTCCTCGGCATGGAAGGCGTCGTGTAGGCACGCTGCGATCGAGGCGCGCACGCCGTCGCTGAGCCTGTCGTGCGGCACATGCGCCAGGATGCAGGCGAGGGCCGTCGCAGCCGCGTCGGCCGTGTCGTCGGGCTCGGCGAGCGCGCGACGGATGGTGTGGATGAGCTCGTGGACGACGCCTTCGACGCGGGTTTGCAGGCCCATGAGGCGGCCGAGGGCGTGTGCTGCCTGGGAGCGCACCGTGCCGCTGGCGGGGTCGGAGAGGGCCTTTTGGAATGAGCGCTGCAGCTGTGGGTAAAAGGGGCGGACGAGGAGCGGCACGCGCTGCACCATCGTGTGCAGGGACGTGAGGATCGCCATTTTGACGGGGGGCGCGTGGCGGTCGCCGCACAGGCGGATGAGCGGGCCGACGATGGCCGTGATGAAGGGCTTGAGGGCGTCGGGCGTCGTCTTTTCGACGAGGTCGGCGAGACCCAGGGCGCCCTGCTCGCGCTGCTCGGCGGTGCCCTGGAGCAGGCCGTGCAGGAGCACAGGCACGAACGGCGACGCGCCGCGGGTCTGGCACAGGCCGGCGAGGGGTGTTGACGGCGCGCCGGTCGACTCGATGGCGCGGCGCAGGGGCACGACCAGGTCGCCCCAGTGCTCCTTGGGGATCGAGTGCAGGCAGGCCTCGAGGGCGGAGCGCGCCGCGGAGAAGACGCGTGCCTCGGTGTGCTCGTAGAGCGACACGAGTTTGCGCACAAAGTCGACCTCGTAGTCGGTCCACGGCATGGCGACGCGCTGGCTGAAGTGCACGAACAGGTGGCAGGCGAGTGCCTGGCGCGCGGGCGAGCGAGCACTGAGCCAGCCGAGGAGCTGGAGCACGCACTGGTGCAAGGCGTCGACGTGCGAGACGGCCTCAAAGAGGGCATCGGCGACGTCGTACCTGACCTGCGTCTCGTCGTCGCACGAGGCCGCGAGGCTGCTGAGGATGACGCTGATCTGCGGCGGCAGCGCGGCGCCCGCGACCGGCAGCAGGGCGACGAGCGCCGTGGCGTGCGAGGCCGACACGGGCACGTGGGCGAGCGTCGGCACGACGACGGGGAAGACGATGTCGGGCTGCGTGCGCACGACCTCTGTGAGCGCCGCGAGGGCCGTGGGCGCGCGCTCGTCGTCGAGCGCGTCGAGGAGCGTGGGGATCGTGGCGTCGATCGCGTGCGCGCCGAGATGCGCCTGCATCGCGTCGAGCGCGTGCGCGGCGGCCGCGCGCACGTCGGGCGCGGTGTCGCCGAGGGCGTGGCGCACGACGCCGATGAGCGCCTCCTCGTGGTCCTCGAGCTGCGTCTTGGTCGCGTTCGCGAGGACGTCGGTCACGGCGCGGCACACGCCTGCGCGGACGGAGGCCTTCGGCGAGTGCATCGCGCGCTCGCTGAGGATCGGCACGGTCTCGCTGAGGATCTTTTCGCCGAGTTTGCGGACGAGTTCGCCGAGCGTGCGGCCGGCCATCTCGCGCTGCTCGGCGTCGTCGGACGCGAGCGAGCCGCTGAGCAGGATATCGAGCATGACCGAGAGCACTTCGCGCGCGGTGCGGGGCGTGTTGTGCACGAGCGCCTTCCACGTGTGGGCCGCCGTCTGGCGCACGGGCATGCTGGGGTCCTGGCGGAGGACAAAGATGCTCGCGAGGATGCGGGCGCGGCGCTCGGCGCCGAGAGCCTGGACGAGCGTGCGCTGGACGGACGAGGATGCGACGGCGGCCTCGTCCGTCTCGTCGTCCGCGTCGGCCTCGACCTCGGCCTTGCCGGAGATGCCGCTCACGCGGAAGAGCATGTCCGCGGTGAGCTGCAGCGCCGAGAGACGCACGCGGTGCCGCGTGTCGAAGAGGCGCGGCTCGAGCTGCGGCAGGAGGAGGTCGACGGAGCGCTGCGTGTAGTTCGTGATCAGCATGCGGCCGGCACGGAGACTCGCCTCGCGCACCGACTCGATCTCGTCGGCCATGCTTGCGACGATCGGCGGCACGATGCGCTGGAGATGCGGGAGGAAGCGCGCGCCGAACGTCGCGGGCAGGTAGATGAGCAGCGCCAGGTGGCCCTCTCGCACGTACGGCGTGCTGTCCTGCGTGTTCTCGATGATCGTCGGCAGGAGGCGCTCCATGCGCTCCATGCCGAGGCCGGCGAGCACCTCGGCGAGGCCCTGCGCCGCCCCGTGGCGGTCCACGCCCGTGGCGTCGGTGCGCAGCACCTGCAGGAGCGACGGGACGAGGTCGACAAAGTGCACCTCGCCCAGCCGCTCCACGAGCGTGCCGAGCGCCTTGGCAGCGACGCCGCGCGCATCCGGCACGGGCGACACGAGCACGACACGCACGAGCGGCGTCAGCTTGGCCAGGTACGGCACGTAGTCGCGCGCGTCGGTCAGCGACGCCAGGTGCCCGACGATCTGCGCCGCCTGCTTCTGCAGCAGCACCGTGCGCTCACGGAGGCCGCGCTCGATGATCGGCGCAATCAGCGCGAGCGACGGCGCATCGATGTAGTGCACAAACTTGGTCCTCAGCAGGCCCTTGAGCGCGAGCGCCGTCTTGGCGTTCGGGTCGACGAGCGCCTTGAGGATCGACGGCACAAGCGCATGGATCTCGGGGTTGTGGATGACCTCGCCGAACTGCTTCAGACTCTGATTCGCCGCGGAGCTCACCTGGCGATGCGAGTCCGTCAGCACCTCGCTCAGACGCGGGATGACCGTCGGGAGCGCCGCCGAGAGCTGCCGCGGCGCACAGAAGGCCATCGCGCCCAGCAGCTCGACGGCGCCCTTCTTCGTGCGCCACTGCTTCTCGTCCAGCCCGTCGAGCAGCGACGGCAGAATCAGCTTGAGGCACTGCCCACTCAGACTCCGCATAAGCACACGCGCCGCGTCCTGCGTCGCCTCGCGCACGTCCGCGTGCGTGTCGCCGAAGCACAGGAGCAGGTCAGCGAGCAGGCCGTCCACATACGGCTCCAGCAGCACATGCAGCGTGCTGGCCAGCAGCTCGTACGCAAAGAGCGCGCCTTGGCGCGTCGTCGTCGTGCTCGTATCGTGCACGGCCTCCGACAGACGCGCGAGGATCCGCAGCTCGCGGATCGCACTCACGCCGCGCCCCTTCACGACGCCGGCGAGGCCATACGCGGCGCCGCGGCGCGTCGCATACTTGTCGCCATGCAGAAGGTCGACAAAGAGGTGGTCGACGATGCTCGGCACATCCTTCGCGGCCGCCGACGTACGCACGAGCGCCGGCAGGCACGACGCCACCGCCTCCTGCACCAGCTCACTCGGCGTGCGCAGCGCCGACAAGAGACGGTCGACGACGCGTCGGACGTGCGCACTGTCCGCGGGCAGGTAGCGGGCCGCACGGCCCAGCAGCACGACGGCCGCCTCCGTGACGGCGTCACTGTCGCTCGCGAGACTCGCCTCCAGCTGCGACAGCAGCTCGGACAGCACGTCGCCGCCACGCGCATCAATCACAGCCGACGACGCCTCGAGCATCGCATGGCGCACCGCCTCGTGTCGATCACTCAGCGCCGCGCCGGGCTGCAGCGCAAACACAAAGAACGGCACGACGTCGGCGGCGCGGAACGACAAGGCACTCGCCTCGATCGCGCGAGCCACGGCCACACGCACATGCCACGGGTCCTCGCGGCCGAGCGTCGACTCGATCACCATGCCGTACTGGTCATACTCGGGCGCCAGCGAGTAGTTCTCGGCATGATACAGCATCCGAAGCGCCTCGAGAAGCGCACCGAGCGTGTCGGGATGCAGCGCACACGCGGCGCCCACGGCCCGCGCGGCACTCGTCCGGACGTACGCATGCGCGTGCTGGAGAAGCGGGACGAGCGACGACACGTACGTCGACGGCACATCGAGCGCATTCTCCGTCCAGATCTGCGAGGCGAGTGGCGCCAGGTCCGAGTGCATGGCGAGCCACAGCGCGGGCGAGAACTCGAGCTCCGTCAGATCCAGAGGCACAAGGCACTGCAGCGCGCCATCGCGCTCACGGCGCTCCTCAGACAGGCACGCCTCCAGCAGCTGCACGATCAGTGCATGCTGCCCCTCGTGCGTGTGCGAGATCATCTCGCCGAACGCGCGCAGCGCCGCCACACTGTCGTGCACCAGCATGGGCATGCGACGCAGGACCACGAGAAGCGCATGCACCGCCTCGGCACGGGGGAACGCCGTGTCGGCACCGTACACGGCATGCGCGGCGAGCGTATCGACGGCGAGCTGCAGTCGCTCGACGACCCGATCATCTTGCGCCTCGTCGCCGCACAGACGGCTCTGCTCGACCAGATGGACGAGCCACGGCACGACGAATCCACACGAGCCCAGCTCGAGCGGAGCGGCGTCGACCAAGAAGCGCAGCTGATACAGGATCCGCAGCTCGATCTCCTCCGCGGACTCGAGCGAGTAGTCCAGCGGCACGAGCGCGGCATCCACGCCGCGGAGCATGGAGCTGTAGATAAAGCCACACGCGACCTTCGCACGCGCCTCACAAGCCTGCGACAGCGCCTGCAGCGTGTGCACGGCTTCCTCCGTCACGCCCAGCGAGCGCACGCGCTCGCTCTTCAGACACGTCCACACGGCCATGGTGAGGCGGAACATGTGCGCGTCGGTGTCAGGCACAGGCACCCGAAGCACCGTGCGCACGCGGCGCAAGGCCAGCAGCACTTGCGCTCGCTCCCGCTCGATCGCAGCACGGATCTCGCGCTCACGCGCCAGCTGAGCATCGACCGCCGCCTGGTCCTGCTGGGAGAGCGTCTTCGGTGCCGAGGCCTCCTTTTTCGCAGCGATCGAGGCACGCACCTCGGCATCCCACTGATCCATACTCGTCGTGCGTCCCTTGTCCAGCGTCGGCTGGCTCTTGTGGGACGCCAGCACATCGATGTACGGCTTGTCGCCAGGCGCGCGCCAAATAGCCACGTCCTGGGCGGACCATGCCTCGAGAGACTGGACCGACAGATGGCGCGCGATATCGCCGCACACACGAGGCAGCACGACGGCCGGCGCAACAAGGGCCACAGTCGACAGGGCCGCCTCTGCCGACGCGCGCCACGCTGGATCCGCGTGCGCATCGTAGATGATGCGCAGCATGTGGTCGACGTGCTGAGTGACGACCTCGTGCGGATCGAGCGCGTCAAATTCAGCGTCCATGACCCAGCACAGCGGCACGAAAAAGCTCTCACTCAAACCCAGCAGCTGCGGAGCGTGCGCCAGCACAATCATATCGGGCACACGATCCTGCGTCCGCGCGGCCATGAGCAGCTTCTGCACGACTCTGGGCGCCACATCGCTCTCCGAGCCCAGCACTTGCTTCACCAAGTCCAGGGCCAGATAGGTGTCATGCGAGCGTATGTGTTCGAGGATATACTTCACCTGTTCTTGCGCAGAGCTGACGAGCTTCGGCCAATAGTGTGCGCTGCCCACGCACACACTGTGATGCGCATAGCCGCGAAGCAAGGCAAGCACATGCGCATGCACTTCCTTGTCGTGCAGCTTTTGGATCGGCTGGTGCGTCAGCGCAAAGCTCAAGGCATTCGCATGCCAATGCACGAGGTCATGCTCCTCCATCTTGTGCGCCACCTTCTCGTTCAGCAGGAACGACGGTTTGCTGCCCGTCACAAAGAGCGCATCAAGCGGCGCGAGCGACGCAGCCTCAGCATGCAATGCATGGCCGGGTCTCAAGGGTCCCCAAACAAGAGCCACAGCGACGCATCCTTCCAGCGCCGCGTCAAGTGAAGTAAGCGCACCTGTCTGCGCCGACTGGATGCTCGTGCGCAGGGATGGCATGAGCTCCTTGAAAAGGCGCACCTGAAACTCGCTCTGAGATGGTATACTTTTCGCGCGGGGAGACAGCTCGCACAACGCCGGATAGATGCCACACAGGGCAGCAGCTCGAATCGGCGCTTTCGGCGAGTTGGTCTTGCTGAGCAGCGCCTTGACAAAGACCGGTGGGATCTCCTGGTCCTGATCGAGGAGATAGCTGACATGCTTGAAGATGGCATCGATGGAGGCCTTCACACTTGTCGGCTGCGTCTCCTTCTGGATGATGGGCGCCATGCACGTTAACAGGGCAGGACTGTTCTTCGGAGACGCTAGGATCCGCTTCATGAAAAGGTACTGCGCCAAGCGCTGCTCCTCCGAACGCACATCACCCGGCTTGATACTCTTGCAAAGCGCCTCGATAAAGAAAACCAAATCGTCATGCCACAAAAGCCGCCGCGGACGCAGGTACCGCGAATTGGTATCGCGCATCGTCAGCACGGCCTCCCGAGTGGCACGGTTCGATGAAGCCATCGACGACAGAATCGCATGTTGGAACCGCGAGAGCATGCCGACCTTGTCCACATGGACGCGTGAGCACAAAAATCCAAAGTCCAAGAACGCCGTCTCTGGCGAGCGGAGAAGCATTTTCTGGAGCGAAGGCAGGACATGCTCATCAAGGTCCGCTTGTGTCACACATTCCTCGAAGAAGTAGAGCCATGGGTGTGCCATGGCATCGCGCACAGCGCGCGGCACAGGCGTCTTGGAGCATATCACATGGGTTGTGTAATACTGCAGCACAGGTGCCTTGACACTCTCAATCAATTCATGGGCAGCCTGTTTGTGGGGTTCCTTGGTAAAATGCGCATCGGACAAGATGCGCTCTTGCATGAGAAAGGCGCCCCAGGCATCAGGTGCTTGAATATTCAGTGCCACATGTAGCATCAACGAACGACTCGAAAGATCCTCTTCCCATGCTCTGTGCTTCTTCAGAACGCAATGGAACAGCTGAATCCATGGGAATCGTAGGGCCATGTGTGTGCCATAGACTCGTGCACGCATTCTCACGAGCTCAATGAATGCCTTGTCCGTCTTCAGTGCTGCATGGTCTCCCCTCATCGCAACGGTAAGTACATAGTGCAGCCAAGCATACAGCGTCTCGAGTTGCACGCGTGTTTCGGTGTGGCACAGGTCAGGACGCGTCAGCCTCTCCGTCTCAGCTTCCAGTGCATGCACGGCTTCTTCCACCAGCATGCTAGAGCACGGCCTTTCTGGCGCTGCCGCAGTGTCTGCTTCGAGCAACACATAACCAGCTTGGACGAGATAGAAACGCGTATCCAAGTCCGTGTGCCAAAAAGATGCCTGAAGAAGGAGTTTATACAGTACCGCACGTTCCGAGGACGTAGTTTCTGGGTCTTTCGCCACGATAGGAATGGTTTCAGTGACGAATTTATGGCGCCTCTTGGATTTGGTCTCGTGGAGCAACGAGGCCGTACATGATATGAATGCGTCCCAATCAGATTCTGCTTCCTCCATGACAGAGGGACGAGCCGGCTCTTCATGCCCAGGAGCCATCTCATCGTCTGGATCATACGGTGACTCTGCTTCTGCCGGGTCGGCAGCGCGGAGCCATTGCTTGATATCGCGCGTCCGCATGAACCAACGGGCAGAGACGAAGGTCGTTTGATGCCGCATATCCAGGCGTTGCATTGCGTCACGTGATGTAGGACGATGGATGCGGCCTACGTGCACAGACCCACTTGAAGCGCCTTCGGTGCTCAAGGCACCCAGTAGTACCCGTGACATGCTGACCATGCTAACCTAGATGAATATGGCCGTGACATCTACCATGTGGCGCTGTATATTCGCGATGAGAGAAGGAAAGCACGAAGCGGGCATCTCGTCACAAGTAGCACGAGGTCAACAACTTGGTTACGCGGCCTCTGCGTCAGAAGTTGCCAAGCGCTAGAGGACAAGAATACGCTCTTATGGAGAAAGCGTTGTATGGGATACCGTACTCATGAGGCATTCAAGGTATCTAGAATGCAGCCAGCACTTTGCCACTTTGTTGCGCAGCATCAACATGGCGCTAGCAGCACAGAGACAGGGCGCAAGGACCGCATGCCCAAAGATATCAATTAATGAATCAGCAAAGATGTGCAAAGTGCAAGACTTGTCGCTCCATATGTTTTGCCCAGTGGCAGTGCCACCTTCTTTGGCCAGTAAGACAAAGCACCAAGCGGTCAATGCACGCATGGGATGGGATCATGCTGCGCTGTACCTTGAAGACGGTCGATCCACGGATCTAGAGCTCTTGCAGCTTCGCCTAGCTAAGTTGCGCTGTAGCTTCTCAGCTCGATGGCAGCCGTAGAAATGCTAGTGGCTGAGTGCCTGTAAAGAATCCAGAGACAGACGCAAGGGGATATGCGTTTCGCGATGCGCGATCGTGGCGTGAAGCTGCGCAAATCACATCATTCCCTCCGATTGCATATCGCTTCAGGTTTCTGTTGAGGCATGGCGCATAAGTGATGCCGTGTCAGTTTACAAAAAGGCACGATGGACTTTATCTTGCAGGTTGCCGCTTCTATCGCAAATGCAAGGCCCAGTCATACTTTTCATTGCCATTCACTTTTCCCTGATGGTCATCAGGAGTTGAGGCGGAAAGATCACCTCATCTTTGGCTGCATGGTGCACATCAGATAAGCTTGGGACATGCCAATCCATCCAGCGCTAGTACACATTGATGGTCGCACGCAACAGACAAGCGGTGGAACTAAGGATATTTTAAAGGGTATGTTCATTTGGCACCGAAATGAGGTGGATCGTGCGAGGATAAAATTCGGCCACATTTGTGGACGGCACAAAATTGGCGCGCAGCATACATTGCACTACGCATCCCTATGACAGCATCGTATAAAATCTTGGCACCATGATGCGATCTGTCCGCATCCAATTAGCCATGCACTGTTGACCCAGAGAATGCCACACCACAACGTGTAGCACACGTCCATCAATCAAAGCATTTCCCTCCCCTTCCAGGAGCATGTCGAGTGCGAGAGAACACGGATCAGGAACATGACAGCGACTGCGTATGCGACACAAGAGGGACATGGCGCCTTTGCTTCTCCTACCCATCTATTTCAAGCTGCCATGTCATGATCCATTCAGAAAATCTTACATATACTTTTAAGTAGTTTGTGACATGCATGGCAGGTATGAACGACATCTGTTCCAAAAGCATGGCGCTAGCATGCGTAAGAACCTGAGAGGCACGATGACTCTAGCGTTTGCATCAAGCCAGCCTAAAGCTCTGGGACCAGCCCACTTCCGCACTTGGCATTCTCGGGTGTGTTGCACCCTTCATCCTGTAGCCACGTGCCTGGAATTAATATGCGGCGCAAATAAGCTACGTGCGGTTCATACGCATGCCGGTGAGGCATCCATGGATGCTGGCACGGCTCGGCACCAACATGGCCGGCACAGTTGTGGGGTTGTATGCATGCGTACAACACCCAGTGTTGCTGTGCATGCCAGTCTCGAGCACATGCAGGTGTGCGACACCGCCAGGGCCCATCGCTCTCATCCCTCGACCTTTCTTACGAAACTGGAACGCGTCGAGCCCGCTCAATGGCTGACAGGCATGCAAGGAGGTCTCAATGCATGGATGACTCAGCAAAAAAACTCGGCAGAGCACCGCAATCGGCTGTGATGTGGAGGGTACATGCCAGGAACGTAGGCTGCATGTCAGACAGGGTGGAAGGACCACAGCCCAAATGAGAAGATTGTGAACGAATTCGGCGGCCTCAGCGTAGCAACACTCGTCACCACAACTACCCTTGTTTCGCGTCACTGTCACTCACATTGACACATTTTCGTGCGTCGGTGTCGCCTCCAGTGCATTGCAGTATGGCAAGCTATATTTCACCAGGGGCTACGGCCTCTGCTGCATCCGCTGCGCCTGCCACACCTCAGCTTGAGTCGCAAGATATGCACATCCCCAAGAGTGTATCGGACCATGCCATGCTCGATGACCGCTATTATGGTCATCGCCAGATCTCTGAAGCCATTGAGCGGATGATCATGGCGCTGTTCTCATGTACACAAGATTCTATGGCAGCTGCAGTTGAAAGCCCCTCGTCTCAGGCGAGGCATGCGCCGCGCTTGTCATACTTTGTCGCGTATGCCTTGTATCGAACTCGTTTGCCTATGGCGGTGGTGTACTTTGCACTACTCCTTCTCAAGCGTCTCAAGACGCAATATCCGGTGGCCCGTGGGTCCTCGGGCCACCGGCTGTTTATTTCGTCGTTCATGCTGGCGTGCAAAATGCTGTGTGACGATGCCTACAATAACAAATCATGGGTGATTGTCAGCCAGAGCTTATTCTCGTTGCACGAAGTTAATCAAATGGAGCGTGAGCTGTTTATGTACTTGGACTTGGACTTGCGTGTTTCGTCTGAGGAGTTGAGCGCTTTTGCACTGGAGCTGGAAAGGTACGGTGCTCCGAGCGTGTCGCTCGATGACTTGAGGCGCACGCGTCTTTCTCCGCCCGCGACTAGCCCAAGCAGCACGCCCACTCGCTCACCTGCGGGCAAGTCGGCAAGCTCGCCCGCTGCGCGTCGCAGGACGCACCGGCGGTGTCTTAGTCTGCGCCCTGATTACTGGACCTATTCTGGCAGCGGCATGCCCATGTCGCGGCACCACCGCTCTGAAAGTCATGAGTGGAGCGCCAGCAGCATGCAGCGCTGGTCGCGCTCGCTGGCGCGCTCGTCTATGCCGTCGCAGCGTTCGGCGCCGGCTGTGCAGAACGTGACACCGGCACCGAGCATGGCGGCTATGGCAACGCAGCCGCCGTACTATCCGGCGGCAGCCATGGCTGGCGTGTATGGCCCGTCTCCTGCCGTGCCATGGACATCGTTTTATTCGACGACGAATGCGTCGAGCTTGTCGATCACCACCCCCCACTCGCTTGGCTCCAGTCTTCGGCCCACACCCTCGACCTCCATGTCGGAACTCTCCCTGCACAGCCCCATGTCGGGCGGCCCCATGTACAGTACCATGCCCATGACCATGCCCAGCTATCATGGCTGGGACCATCCTGCCAAGGTACCGGCGTATGAGGTGAATGAGTCCTTCCGTATGGCGCGAGATGTCCTGTAAATAGCGTGTCCTGTATCATGACGATGGAGGTGTGTTGTCTATGCATGACGCGCGTCTCTTTGTGTGGAGCGTGTGAACAAAGAAGTTGACGCTAGACAATGAAACGGCGCGGCGCCTGTGCGTATAACAATGCAGGCCGTTGAGCGATCGGCTGGTGCTGCGCATGCGCTGCTCAACCATCCCAGCCCCGCTGGATGTGGATGACTGCACGGAGAAGGTGTCCATCCCATCCAGTGGCCTGTCTACGCCTGGCTGGCATGTACGAGGCCACACGCAAGCCGAGGTGAAGCGATCGGTGAGTCCCCTGTCGCTGTCCTCCGAGAAGGAGTCGGAGGCGGCCTGGCGCATGGAGGTGCCGCCACTGCGTCGCTCTCTCCGGCGGCTGTATGCGCCGCTGCGCTGGACGGAGCTTGGGCTTATGGTGCCTGGCATCGTGCTGGCGCTGGCTTGTGGCGCTATTCCGATCAGTATGTCGTACGTGTTGGGCCGTGCGTTTCGAGCGCTGGGCGAGTATGACTCGAGTCGCGTCGATGCTTCGGCGGAGCTCCTCGACGCGATGCGTGATGACTGCCTGGGCCTCGTGGGTTTGGCGTGCGCCGCGCTTCTCTTACGTGCGCTCGATACGTATGTGTGGCTCGTGATCGGCGAGCGCGGTGCGCGCGCTTGGCGATCTTCGATCGTATCTGCGATCGTGCGCAAGGACGTCAGCTGGTTCGACCTGGGCATGAGTCTCGAGTCGGATACGGGCGCTGCGGGCCTTTTGACGATGTATGCGAGCGAGACGGACGACGTGCGTCTCGCTATGGGTATTCATGTCGGTGGCATGGCGCGGCATCTCGCGACGATGCTGCTATCCACGGTGTACTCGCTGACGCGGCAGTGGAAGCTCACGCTGGTCATCTACGCCACGCTTCCTCTTGTCGTGATCGTCACGGCCGTGGGCGATGCTATGGCGGCGCCGCTCGAGGCGCGGACGCGGCAGCAAACGCGTGAGCTATCGACGCTGGTGGAAAAGTGCCTGTCGGCGATTCAGCTCATCAAGGCGTATACGTGGGAGCGGGCACAGATGGACGCCCTCACGGCCTGTGCGGCCATGTACCGTCGATGGCATTCGCGCTGGACGCTGGTGCTGGGTGTGCGACTGGGGCTGGGTGCGGCGGTGAGTCTCTTGACCTTTCTCCAGGGCTTTGGGTACGGCACGGTGCTGGTGCGTCGCGGCCAGGCCGACGCGGCCGACGTGCTCAGCACGTTTCTTGCGTGTCTCGTTGCGATGAGCCAGCTCCAGACGATTCTGCAGCGCCTGGCGGCGCTCGAGCGTGGCGTCGGAGCGGCGTCGCGACTGGAGCGGCTCCGGCTCAGCTGCGTGAGGACGAGCAGGATGGCGCCTGCTCCGCAGCCGCTGCCGACGGTGCAGGGACGCATTTCGCTGCAGCGAGTGAGCATGTCGTATCCCGCGCGGCCGGATGTGCGTGTGCTGCGCGACGTGTCGATGAAGCTGGAGGGCACGACGTACTTGGTGGGCGCGAGTGGCTCGGGCAAGAGCTCCATCGCGGCCGTTGTGGCGCGGCTGTACGACCCTGTTGCGGGCCGCGTGTTGATCGATGGCGTCGACATTCGCGCGTGTGCCGCGTATCGTGCGCATGTCGTATGTGTGCGCCAGGAGCCACTCATACTGGAGCGGAGCCTGCGCGAGAATATCGCACCGCATCCCGTGCCGCCTGAGCGGCTCGAGGCGGTGTGTGCGGCGATGCAGCTGACGTCTGTCGTGCGTGCGCTGCCGCATGGCCTCGACACCGTTCTCGGCACGCGCGGCGTCTCGCTCAGTGGCGGCCAGCAGCAGCGCATAGCCCTGGCGCGTGCTCTCATGCTGGATGCGCCGGTGCTGGTGCTGGACGAGGCGACGTCTGCGCTGGACCATGCGACAGCGCTCTCGATCCACGCGGCGATCAAGGCGTGGCGTCAGGACCTGACGACGATCATCATCACGCATGATCTGTCGCTCGTGGCGCCGGACGAGTATGTGCATGTCATGTCGGAGGGCTGTGTCGTGGAGCATGGGCCGATGCGGACGCTGTCGTATGCGCCGATTTCGTACGAGTCATTGCCGCCGCCGTACGTGGGCCACACGCCTCCTGCAGCGCTGCTCGATGAGAAGGCGGAGGCGATCGACGATGCGCCTGTGCGGCCCCTCTCGCTTCCGCAGGCGCTCGGGTGGATGTGGCGTACGTTGCCGTCGCGTGCGTGGTTCTGTGCCGCGCTGGGGCTGTGTGTCGCGTCGGGGCTCACCGTGCCTGCGTTTTCTCTGTGCCTGACGCAGGTGCTCGTGGCAGTGGCTCAGCGTGCGCCGCTTGCGGGCGGCCTGCTGGGCGCTACGGCGGGTCTCGCGGTGGCCGATGGCTTGTGTAAGGGCGCGCGCTTCGTGGTGATGGACATGCTGGCGACGCGCTGGATGCAGCGTGTGAGGCTGCATGCCATGCGGATGCTCCTCGCCCAGGACTGCACGTTTTTCGACACCGAGGCGCCCAGTACACTGACGGCGCATCTCGTCAAGGATGCGGACGATGCGCGGCTGCTGGTGAGTGAGATGGTGGGCCAGGGCGCGGTCATGCTGGCGATGGGCCTGGGGGCGCTCGTGTGGTCCGTCGTGCGTGGCTGGCACCTGACGCTGTGTGCGTGCGCCCTGCTGCTGGTGGGTGTCGGGGCGCAGGGCGTGCATGGCGCATGGCTCGCGCGGCGCGAGGGCGCAGCGATGCATGCGCGGACGACGGCCGCGGAGCGCGTGTATGACTATGTGCGGCAGCAGCGCGCGGTGCGTGCGATGGGCCTCGATGCGCTCCTGGAGGCCGAGGCGCTGGGCGCCGCGGAGCGTGCGTATGTCGCGGGCCTGCGCACGGCGGAGGCGGTGGCATGCGGCGCGGGCTTGGGCGATGCGATCATGTACACGGCGGAGGCGGTCCTGTATGCGCTGGGCGCCGTGCTGCTGACGCTCGGCACGTACGATGTGCGCCGTGTGTTGGACGTGCTGAGTCCGCTCGTGTTCACGCTGGCGTACGCGGCGAGCGCGGCGTCGGTGATGCCCGTCGCTGGACAGTGTCTGCCGGCGCTGGGCCGCGTGCGCCGCCTGGCGATGCTGCGGGAGGAGGCGGCGAGTGACCGGCAGGGCACCGAGACGCCCGAGCTGGCGTGGGGGCATGTGGCACTGGAGCATGTGTCGTTTTCGTACGGCGCTGCGCCGCTGCTGACGGACGTGAGCCTGCATGTGACGCCGGGCGAGAAGATCGCGCTCGTGGGCCGCTCGGGGAGTGGCAAGACGACGCTGCTGGCGCTCTTGCAGCGGCTGTACGAGCCGCAGCAGGGGTCGTTGTACATCGACCACCAGCGCCTCGCTGTGATGGACTCGGCACATCTGCGCTCGTCGCTGGCTGTCGTAGCCCAGCATCCGACGCTGTTGCCTGCGACGGTCGCCGACAACATTGCCGCTGGACGGCGCATCGCACACGATGCGCTCGTGCTGGCGGCGCAGCAGGCATGCGCGCACGCGTTTATCGAGGCGCTCCCGGCGCAGTACGCGACGCGGCTGGGCACGTCGACATCGCTGAGTGGTGGACAGGCGCAGCGGATCGAGTGGGCGCGTGCGTTTGCGCGCCGCGCCTGCCTCTGGCTGATGGACGAGCCGACGTCCGCGCTGGATCATGCGACGCGCGACCAGATCCTGTCGCATCTGCGGGCGACGTACAGCACGGCGGTGATCGTGACGCACGACGTGCACGTCATGCAGCAGTGCGACCGCGTCGTGGTGTTGGAGGCCGGCGGCATCGTCGCGGCCGGGCCATGGCGCACGCTGCAGACGCACCCGGCACTGCAGCGTGTGCTGCAGCCTGATGGATAGAAACGGCCATAGGCTCTGTCTTTTTCGCTATGGACTTAGCGGCCGCCCGAGAGACCCTTTTGCACAGAGCGCTTGAGGCGCAGCGAGGCGCGGCGGTAGTCGTCGGCACTGGCGTCCTCGACCTCGAGGAGCTCCATGGCCTTGGCCAGCTCCTGCTCAATCTGGATCTTGGCAGCGCGCTTGAACGTCGCGGCCGGGTTCGACACGGTGCTCTCGACCGAGTGCACGTACGCCTCGAGGTCGTTGCGCGAGTCGTGCTTCGCCTGGAACTCCTTGTCAGCGTTCTTGAACGTCTCCGAGTCCTTGATCATCTGCTCAATCTCCGTCGAGCTGAGACGGCCGACCGAGTTCGTGATCGTGATGTTCGCCTTGCGGCCCGAGGCCTTGTCCATAGCCGACACCTTCAGCAGACCATTGGCGTCCACTTCAAACGTGCACACGAGCTCAGCCTGGCCACGCGGCATCGGCGGAATGCCCGTGAGCTCAAACTCACCGAGCAGGCGGTTGTCCTTGCACTGCGTGCGCTCACCCTCGTACACTGGGAACGTGACCTGCGTCTGGTTGTCCTCGACAGTCGTAAACACACGCGTCTTGTTCGTCGGGATCGGCGTGTTGCGCGGCACGACCACACCAAACATGTCGCCCTGCATGGCCACACCGAGCGACAGGGGCGCCACATCGAGCAGGAGCAGGTCCGCCGTCTTGTCGCTCGTCTGGTTCGTGAGCACGGCGCCCTGCACCGCAGCACCGTAGGCCACGGCCTCGTCGGGGTTGATCGACTTGTTCAGCTGACGACCACCAAAGAACTCGGACACCAGCGACTGGATCTTGGGGATACGTGTCGAGCCACCGACCAGCACAATATCGTCGACCTTGTCGGCAGGGATCTTGGAGTCCTTCAGCACCTTGGCCACGGGCTCCAGCGTGCCCTTGAACGCGGCCGCGTTGATCTCCTCAAAGCGCGCACGCGTGATGTTGGCCTGGAAGTCAATGCCCTGGAACAGCGAGTCGACCTCCACGGTCGTCTGCGTCACACTCGACAGCGTACGCTTGGCACGCTCGCAGGCGCTGCGCAGACGGCGGAGCGCACGGGCATCGTTCGACATGTCGACCTTGTTCTTGCGCTCAAAGTCCTTCTTGAAGTGCTCGAGCAGCGTGTTGTCAAAGTCCTCACCACCCAGGTGCGTGTCACCCGCCGTGGCCTTGACGGCAAACACACCACCGGTGATGTTGAGCAGCGACACATCAAACGTACCACCACCCAGGTCGAAAATGAGCACGTTCTTCTCCTGGCTCGACTTCGAGTCCAGACCGTACGCAATGGCAGCTGCCGTGGGCTCGTTGATGATACGGAGCACATCCAGACCCGCAATCGCACCTGTCGGTTAGTACCGTCCCACACAGCGTCTCCTCGCCGCTCATCCAGCATGCCGAATATATGGCTTTGTCCTCAGAGACATCAGACTTAGCATGGAATATTTCGCATAATCGTCGCGAGCGAGACAACTCATGTACATACCTGCATCCTTCGTGGCCAGACGCTGCGAGTCGTTAAAGTAGGCGGGCACCGTAACGACGGCCTTCTTCACCTCCTTGCCGATCTTGGCCTCGGCCACCTCCTTCATCTTCAGCAGCACCATCGACGAGATCTCCTGCGGGGCAAACTGCTTCTTGTCACCGAGGTACTCGACCTCAATGACGGGGCTGCCGTCCTTGTCCACCACCGTGAAGGGCCACGACTGCATGTCCTTCTTCACGTCAGGGTCGTCAAAGCGACGGCCGATCAGACGCTTGGCGTCAAACACAGTCTGGCGAGGGTTCATAGCAGCCTGGTTCTTGGCGGCATCACCAATCAGACGCTCGTTCTCCGTGAAAGCGACGTACGAGGGCGTCGTGCGGTTGCCCTGGTCGTTGGCAATGATCTCAACACGCTCGTTGGTCCACCAACCAACACACGAGTAGGTCGTACCAAGGTCAATACCAATGGCACCCTCGTACACGTTCGAGTCGTTCGTAGGAGGCACTTCCGCCGACATGCTTGTAGCTTCGAGGTCCGTTGGAAACCCACGTTCGAGCTCTGCTCGTTTTCTTCGCTGCTCGCCTTTTTTTTCTCACCCCGCCCACCTACACCAACCAAGGCGCTCGACTGCGGCGGTCTCGGCCGATGCTCGGCCGACGCGAGAAGAAGACATCGAGCCTCCCCTCCGCCAGCCGCTGCTGCATCTCCATCCGATGGCATCGACAGCGCGTCTTTCGCGCGCTGCGTGGCGCGCGCCGCGGCTCGCCCGGATGTTCTCGTCTGCGCAGGAAACGAGCGCAGGATTTGCGATCCCCGAGGAGCCCGTCGACGTACCGCAAGCGGATGCCGAGGCCGTGCAGGTCAGTCGCGAACAAACCCATGCTCAGCTGGCGGCACAGGACCCGGAGGGCGCTCATGATGCCCTCGAGCGCCGCATCCGCCGCATGAGGCGCGCGATGATGATGGATATGGCTGGTTTGGCCAGCACACAAACTCGTGATACCTCCTTCCGTCCGTTCAAGGTGCGGACGCAACCTCTGGAAGCGCACCAACTCACGCTGTCACACCTGTTGGCCGCCACCGCGCAAATGGGCCATGCTAAGCAGCACGTCAAGCGCAGCTTTGAGCCGCTTCTGTATGGCTACCGCCACGGCATGGCCGTGATCGACGTCGAGCGTGCGACGCTGCCAGCGCTTCGCCGCGCTGCCCAGGTCGTTCGTGGTATCACCGAGAACGACGGTATTGTGCTCATTGTCGGCACACGTCCGGACTTGCGCCCCTCGATTCGCTCGGCGGTAGAGCGCCTGGGTGCGAATGGATTCCACGTCAGCACCGAGCGGTGGCTGCCGGGTGTGCTCACCAACGCCTCGAAACTCCTGGCCTCTGCAACGCAGTACAGCGTACAGAGCCAGCGTACGCAGGGAGACCTGAAAGACGAGAGTGTGCCCAACATGACCAAACTGTCGACGCTGGGCTACCGCCCGGACCTGGTCATTGTGCTGAATCCCACGGAAAATGAGCACGCGATTCGTGAAGCGACGCAATGCCATGTACCCACCATGGCCATCATCGATACCAATGTGGACCCACGCTCCGTGACGTACGCGATCCCGGCGAACGACGACTCGCCCCGCGTAGCGGAGCTTGTCATGGGCGTGCTGAGCAAGGCGGGCGAAGACGGTCTGCGACGTCGCCGTGCTGCGCTCGAGGCGTGGGACAAGCACCAGCGCCGCCTCCAAAAACGACGTCAGGAGCCAGCGCCGCTGCCGAACGACACGCACCCATAGATGCCCCCGTATACACTCCGCCCATGCTATCACGTGATGCACAACGTCAGCGCCTTGCGCGCGTGGCGTCGTGGGATGACGAACGACGTCGGTCGTCTGCCTACAGCGGTGGGTTGACGCGTGTGATGTTACCGACGCCCCATGCTGCCCAGGGCAGTAGTGCGTGGCATGAAGGCGATGCACCATCGCGACAGTCGCCTGCCTCCAACGACGTGGGCGTGCCTTCCGTAGCGCCCACGGCCTATGCGACACCCACGCCGCCATGGATGCCGCCGCGTCCACCAGCTGCTGTGGAGAGTGGCACGATCGATCCTGCATGGATGAGCCAGGCGTCCACGTCGCATACCTTCCCGCACGCAGATACCAAGCCCGCCGCGCGGAGGACAACGAGTCAGCCAGGCCCTTCGCGTCCCGTGGGCCGACCACCGCTTCTGGGCAAGGCGTCGGGGGCGCGCCGCGGCCGACCGCCGCGGCAGCCCCGGCCGCCTGCGTCTGAAGCAGCGCCGGGTATGCAGGCGCCGTCTTTCGCCGCGCCAGTGCCTGGAGTCGTGACGCGCCCGCCACCAGCGCCGTCCGCCGCGTGGACGCCGTCGCTGACCGTCCAAAAGCAACAGGCGGTGCTCCTGCGCGCCATGCAAGCGTCCAAAGCGCAGAATGATGCGCATTTCACGCCATTCCATGCTCTGCTTCAGCTAGGCTATGTGTTCATGCGATGCGCTCAGATGCCCGTGACGCCCACGGCGAGTTTGGGGGAAGGCGTGGTACTGCGCCTGGATGAGGCATCGTCGCTGGGTGTGCTCCCACCGCAGCTCGCCACGCTGGCCGGTGCAGCACGGGCAAATGTGCCGCCTGTGACCAAGGCACCTGCGTGGCCGGAGCTGCCGACCTTTGCCCCTGGCCAGCCATTTGTACTGGGCGGCGCGCCGCCGGCTCAGTCAGCGGTGGGCATGCCGGTCACGCCGAGCAACACGCATGTGCGCAGACTCAAGGACTGGAAGCCCATGGCGGCGAAGGACGAAGACGACTTGCGTGCCACGATGGAGAAGGACGCCGCGTACGACCAGATACGCCGGCGCCAAGACCAGGCGATGGAGCAGGAACTCCAAGCGCGCATGAAGCACTTGATGCACGCTCAGCGGCCGATACCGTGGTGGCAGCGCCGCATCACCGAGTCGTCACCCCGCACCGAGCCGTTGCAGATCCTATATCCTGCGCAAAAGCAGCGGCTGCATGAGCTGCGTCCGAAGCTGCAATGGAGCGAGCGCCTAGCTGCGATGCCCGAGACGCTCGTTCCGATCCGCCTAGACATTGAGCATGATCCGTACAAGCTGCGTGATACGTTCATGTGGAATGCCGTCGAAGACGAAACGTCCCTGGACTTGTTCGCTGCGTCTATCTGCGAGGATATGGGCGTGCCGTCGCAAGTGTTTATGGAACTGATCAAGACGGCCGTACAGACGCAGGTCAATGAGTTTGCCACGACCATGGCTCTGCGCATGGGCCCCACGAGTGAGCGCGACGATACGCGCGGGCGTCTGACCGAGTCGGATGCCGACGCATGGCGCCGCTTGCGCTCGCACGAGCCCGAACCCGTGCACGCACCCACAGATACCCAGGCATGTGACGCAGAAGACGAGCTGCGCGTGCTGATCAAACTTGATATCCTCGTTGGCGCGATGCATCTGGTGGATCAGTTCGAGTGGGATATCGTGACGGCCGACTCTCTCGCCGCCGAGCGCTTTGCCGAGGCCTTCACGGCTGATCTCGGCCTCGCGGGCGAATTCAAGACGGCCATTGCCCACTCGATCCGTGAGCAAGTGGCGGCGCATCTCCGCTGGCTCGCGATCGTCGGCTACCCGTACAACTCGCTCGATGGCGTCGAGGACGACATCCGCCCGTGCTTCCTGCCGTCCATTCCGCCGTCGCAGGCAGCGCGGCAGCGCGACATGGTCGATGCTTTTACGCCGAAGCTGGTCCAGCTCAATGCCGTCGAAGTCATGCACTTGGAGCGCGAGCATGAGCGCGACATGCGCCGGAAGCGGCGACAAACCAAGGGCCGCCGCGGAGCCCACAACGTGGACATAGAGCCGCAGCGCACGATCCGCTCTATTCCGCTGTATGGCTTCCAGGGCGCTGTGCCGGAGGCGGAGCGGCCGATGCATGCGCGTCGCGCCGCTGCCGCGGCCGCGGCGCACCTCTCGTCCACGGCTCAGCACGAAGCGAGTCCCGGCCCCGACGAGCTCCCTGCGCCGGCCAAGCGCATCAGGCACGACTGGTACGAGATGTTCTTCCTGTATCCACGCGGCCGCGAGGCGCCTGTTCATCGTGCGCAGCCACGACTGGGACAGCTATCGCCGGCGCCAGCTGCGCCTCAGCGCATGCCGAGCGAGGCGCCGATCTTACGCCATGTGCGCCCAGAAGACCTGGAGCGGCAGCAGCCCATCATGCATGACGGCGAATGGCACTGCTCCAACTGTGGTGTGCCTGGCTCGCTGATGCCAGCTCGTCGCAAGGGACCGCTGGGCGAAAAGTCGCTGTGTGGTCCGTGTGGCAAGTACTTCCACCGGCACCGACGCGTGCCAAGCGTGACATACTCCCGCGATCCTGCGCACCACATGCAACGACGCGATGCCTACGAGCACGAGGCTCTGCTGGCAGAGGACGGCGAGTATGACGCGAAGCACGGCGACCCACAGCCCGGTGCGCCGACAGGTGCATCTCCGCCTGCATGGCTCGTGCATGCTGTACATGCGTGCCGCGCCAAGTACCCCATGGACCGCTTCCACCTACATCTGCATGCCCGCTCGCCAGCGCCGTCGGACGACGACGTTTGGCGCATCAAATGCACAGACTGCCCAGGCAAAGTGTACAAGCCTGGGCCGGCCGAGTCCCTCACCAACTTTGAGATCCATCTCAAGAACCGCAGTCACCGTGCGGCCGTAGCGCGGCGTCTCGAGGAAGCCCATGTCCTCGACGCCCCGACATAGCTGGCTCCGCTTCCTCCACACCTTCTGTCATGGCCGCTGGCTGTGGACATGAGCATCACCACGGGCACGACGACGCCGATCACGTCAAGGCTGGCGAGGGACAGCAGGACATCTTGTTTCTCGATGTAGATCGCGAGCAAGTCACGGCCCTGAACGAGAAGCAGCCGGGGTCTGCCGCCCACATTATCAGGCCGTATGATCAGCGTATGAGCGACTCGCCTCTGCTCGAGTCGGACGTGGACGACGAGCTGATGGTCTATGTGCCTTTCACGGGCAGTGTACGCCTCCGCTCGCTGCTCCTGCGATCGGGCCCGGGTCATGCCACGCCCCGCGCTATACACCTGTACAAAAACACCGAGGCCCTCGACTTTGGGGACGCAGCGAATGAGACGCCCAAGCCGCTCCAGAAGCTGGCGTCGATTCCCGAGTCGTCTGATGTGGTGGAAATCCCCCTACTTGCGGCGCGGTTCCCCGACGTACAGTCGCTCACACTGTACATACCAGGATGCCTCGGCACAGAGCGCGGCGTCGCCGATGCACACACGTCCATCTCCTACCTCGGGTTCCGCGGCGAGTCGCGCCTCCTGCAGCGCAGCGGGCCTGCCTCTATTGTGTACGAGGCTGCGCCACGCGCCACCGATCACACCCGCGTGGACGGCACAGCGGCCGGCGCGCGGCCCTCTTCATAGCCTGTGCCACGTGGAGACCGTGGGCCGTAGGCGAGCGACCTGCGATGTGGAGTGGCGGTGATCGCCCCAGGGATGCCCTGAGCGGTTGGGGCCTCTAGGACGTGTGCGGTCGTTTTTTTTTCCAGTAGCGTGCTCCCTTTTCTTGCCACACAGCCACTCGTGCGAGAGTCGCCCGAACATGAGCCGCGCGTCTGTTCAGCGCGGGCTCAAGCGCTTTGTGACGCGTGTGACGCGTTGGTCTGATATGTACCTCAACTATTTTCGGGTTCATATGATGTACTTTATCGTGATGATCATGTTCTGGTCCGCGATCATGTATGCATCGAATCCCAAGGACCACTATATCCCGTACGTCGACTGCCTTTTTATGTGCGCTTCAGCGATGACGGTGACGGGTCTCGTTTCCGTGCCGGTGAGTAGCCTCACCCTGTGGCAGCAAATCATCTTGTTCGGTCTTATGTGCTGTGGCAACCTCATCATGGTCAGCACGACCACGGTACTCGTCCGCCGCCATTGGTTTCGTGCCAAGTTCCGCAGAGAACTCGAGCGCAGCTTCACTCTCCGCAAGCGCGTCGAAGACGTGCATGCACGCGAGCAACAAGAGCTGCAGGACGATATCAAGCGCATTCGTCGCTTTTTCCACTTTCCCACGACGAGTCACCCAGATCCTGCGAGCGCGATGTCGCGCAAGCCGGCACAAAAGCCCAAGCTCCATGCGGGCATGATCCAGCGGGTGCAGGGCCCCGCCGTCCAAGTGAACCCCACGGGGCAACACACTACGATGGTGTCGAATCCAGAGCCGGAGAGCATCTTGCAAGAGCATCGCCCTTCTACGGATGCCTCCGTGCGCATCGCGGATCAGCCCCCTTCGTCACAGGACAAGGCCAAGTTTCGCCGTTTGTCCTTTGGCGATGCCCCCCTCCGCCGCCCCTCGGATCTTTGGCACACGAACCTCAACCTCAAACCCACACACACCGTGGCGCCTACCATGGGGCGGCACGATTCCATGACGCATGCCATTCCGCTGACACATGCACATACTTGGCAGGTCGGAGCAGACCCTGTACCCGACACCGAGTCGGACGAGCCAGAACCAGAGTCCAGCGACTTTACCAAGCTTCCTGGCCAAGCCTTGCATCGCACCATGACCAAAAAGCGCGATACCGGTCTGGGTGGATTTCCTTCCGTCTTCGACTTTGCCTTGTCGCTCGTGGAAATGTCGTCTCTGCATCGCCGTACACGGATGCCGGCTGCGCGGACCATGACCATGTCACGACCGTTGAGTGACAATGACAAAGACGCCACGACCAAGTTTGCTCCCTACCTCACCTTTGATGCACTCGTGACAGGCAACTCTCACTTCCGGAACTTGACGTCCGCTCAGCGCCGCGAGCTCGGTGGTGTGGAATACCGTGCCTTGTCCCTGCTGTCATGGCTGATTCCGATCTACTGGTTCGTCTGCGTGGTGATCGTGATTGTGCTCACAGCGCCATATCTAGCATCGGGTCCCGCTGCCCAGTACCGTGTGGTGCTGGCAGATCAGCCCAAGCCACCTCGTAACTCTACGTGGTTCTGGATCTTTCAGACGGTGAGTTCCATGACCAATACGGGCATGTCACTGTGTGACTCAAGTCTCTCCAACCCCTTGCGACAGTCGTATATGATGCTCATACCCCAAATGATCCTCATCATCATCGGCAACACAGGCTTTCCCATCATGCTGCGCTTTGTCATTTGGTTCATGTCACAATGTGTGTCCAAGCACTCCAGAACCTATGAGACGCTGTCTTTCCTCTTAGACCATCCGCGGCGCTGCTATCTTTATCTCTTCCCATCCTACAACACGTGGTTCCTTTTGTTTGTTCTATTCATCCTCACGGTGAGCGACTGGTTTCTGCTCATGATCTGCGACTTGGCAACTAGGCATGCTTTTCCCAGCAACGGTACATGGATCTTCTCATCACTTTTCCAATCGGTCTCGACGCGATCCTCTGGATTCCAGACATTCGACATATTAAGCCTCACGGCCTCAGAGCGCTTGCTGGAAGTGGTGATGATGTATATTGCTGCGTTCCCACTCATGATGACCATGCGTAGCACCAACGTGTACGAAGATCGCTCGCTGTTCGTCGAGGAACCATCTGAACAGACCGACGAGTCCGAGTCGCAGGCTGTGTGGGGCCGCTTTATCGGCACGCATATCCGCAATCAGCTCGCGTACGACTTGTGGTGGGTCATGTTAGCCTTATGGATTGTGCTCTTGTGCGAAAAAAACAAGGTCGAGTCTGAGGAATACAAGACCATGTCTGTATTTGGCGTGATCTTCGAACTGATGTCGGCCTACGGCACGGTCGGCATGAGTTTCGGTGCGACGAAAAAATCGGCCTCGCTCGTGGGTGACATGTCAGTCCTCTCCAAACTCGTGATTGTGGCTGTCATCATACGTGGTCGTCATCGCAACCTGCCCAGTGCCGTCGACCGTGCTGTGATGCTCCCCCACTACCTGGAGCACCACGACGAAGTGCAAGACCAGACGATACCCTCTCGACCTTCCATGTCTCTTCCCCCTGAGGACGCATTACCTCGCTCGTCTAGCAAGGCCTCCCACGAGCCCACCATTCGACGTCGCACCATGTCGCGCACTCACACGCGCTTCGCGGATGATCCTGTCGTGGATCCTTCGAGTCTTTCGTTCCAGCCCCCCCCTCGTGTAGAGTCCCCTTCCTCCATGCTCTAGTGCCGTCGTCTAGAGAATTTGTGCTTTCAGCCACGTGGTCGCACCGAACAGCTGATCTATGCATCCCTCGCCGCCTTTGAGCCACCTCTCACGCATGCCAGCGACCGTCGCGAGGGAGGGCCTTGCGCCATGGGCTTATTCTGCCCTAACGCACATGCTTCTCTCGAAAAATGACATGTATGGCCTCGGGAAGAGTTTTGCGCTTACGACTCTTAGCGAGGTGGGAGACAAGACGTTTTTGGTGAGTGCTATCCTCGCGATGCGCCATTCGCCCGTGGCAGTGTTTTGGGGCTGCTGGGTCGCCATGATCATTATGTCAACGCTATCCAGCTTTATGGGCGCGATCTTGCCCTTTTTACTGACGCGCCGGACTGCGCATTGGATCTCGGCGCTCTTGTTTGTGGGGTTTGGATGCATGGCCCTGTATCAAGGGTTCACTATGGAAGGCGACGAAATCAACCGAGAATGGAAGGAGACGCAGGAGGAGATCCAGGAAGATGAGGAAGAACACGACATGCAAGATTGGCGCTCTCGCTCAAGTGCCCCGGACTCGGGGCCATATCCCCCGCCCCCCGTGACAGCGTCCCGGAGCCCGACGGAAGAAGCAGGCGTCTATCTGTATGTTCGAGATGGCTTGCGCAACTTGTGTGGCCTATTGTTCACCCCAGCGTTTTCACAGGCGCTGACCCTGTCATTTCTGGGCGAGTGGGGCGATCGGAGCCAGATCACGACCATGATCCTTGCGTCGACGCATCGCATGAGTATCGTGGCCATCGGCACGAGTCTCGCACACATGGTGTGCATCCTCATGGCCGTGACGGCGGGCGCCTTTTTTGCTTCACGGATAGAGGTTCGGCACCTGACTATCGCTGGTGCCGTCATTTTTCTGCTGTTTGGAGTACACGCTGCGTACGACGCAGTGTACCACCCAGACGCGATACCATCCATGCCTAGCGAGGGGCATTTACAAATGTAGCTATTGTACATAACTATGGAACATTTTCTTTTTCGGTCCGTTCAGGTGCCGAATCGTGGCCTTGGGTATCAAGACGTCCAAGCGGCCTCCGAGTTCGTCGTACACGTGGCGAGGGTGTAACATATCGCCGACGTGCATACTTGATGGACGAAACAGGTCTTGGCGTTAGTGTGACAGGCTCGCGGCGAGCAAGCACATCATGCGACTCTTCCCAGTGATCGCTTGGGTCAGGTGTTACCGTGCTAGACGGTGAGTCAGGTACGAATGAAAGAGGTGGGTATTTCGTGACGCCAGCCACCGTAGCCACATTGGAAGTACCACGAGTAAAGGCTACCATCATAAGCAGCATCAGCGAGAGCAGTAGCTGTACCATGCCCCAGCGCTTCTGAGAACGAACACTGCGAGAAAGGTGTTCGACACGTGCGAGAAGAAGTGCCTGTTCATTCTCGTACTGGAGGCGCTGTGACTCGAAAGCCTGGAGAATGCGTTGCAACGCGATGTGTTGTCGCTCGATTTTGTCCTCCCAAGCGCGTCCATGACTCGCATTCATGGCAGCGAAGAATTCAGCTAGTCGTGTTTCTTGCATCTGTTCCAATACCATGAGTTTTTCGCGCATTTTTTGACTACTGAGCTGCAAATACTGCATGCTCAGGCTCGTGTTGGATTCGAGGGCTGAGAGTCGCTTGGTTATGGTGCGATAGATGGACTCACTCCCACCTGCCTTGGTATCTCCTGCCGGCTTTTGATTGGGTTTGGGCTTCGCCTTGGACTCCGACGTCTGTTTCTTGGCCTCAACGGATGAGTTCGTGGCAGTCACTTGGCGTCGTGACACATCTGGCGTAGGTAGCGATGGGAGTGCACATGTACGAGGCGCCAATTCCATCATAAATGGAGCCGGAACACGGACATCTTTACCTTCTGACAGCGTCTGAGTCACTTGGCACGTATGTGAGGTGGGTGGCGACGATGTCGATGGCGTCTGGATGAGCGCCGGCGGGGTGGGAAGCACGACAGGCGCGACACGCTCACATACAGAACGCCAAACACCGGGGAATGGTTCGCGGACACATGCGCGCTCTACGACGTGATCATCCACCAGAACATGTGTACTTGTGAGTTCATAGATTGGCTCGGTCGATGGGGTGGCGTCTTCGTCTTCTGTAGTGTCATCATCATCCATGTCGTTCAAAATATCATCATCAGCATCCTCACGCTCGTTACGGCCGTAGACACGCAGAAGACTCACAGGACAGTAATACTCCGTGCCATAGTGTTCCAAAAAGTCGATGCGCAAGAATCGGAAGTAGGACAGCGGTGCGTCAGATACCCGAAACACTTGAAAGCCACGCGCATTACGCGCATGAAACATGCCCAACGTATGCCATTCATCGGCTGGCGCGTGTAGTGACCGTGCTACCCGCACAGTGAATACCTTGAACATGCTGCTGAAAAATTCAAGATTCGCCAATACAATCGTATCTACACGAATCTGTTGGCAGAGTTCGACGACCACAAACTGCTGGGCTGGGCGCGACTCGCGATCGCCCGGGTGAGTAGCCGACTGGGGACACGGCGATAGCATATATTTGTCCTTTTTCTCGCTCAATATTGCGTGCGCAAATTTGGCGAGCGGATTGGCCTGGTGCATCATCGCGGCACAGTCCAGCGATGCATAATTCCAGCGGTGCTTGAGTTCGGCCAGCGCAGATGTGGCATCATCCACGGCATAAATATGGGGCGGACCGCCTGATTCGGGTGGACCTGTGGGGATCTTACTAGCTTGCTTTACGATGGTATCGTTCACTAGCGCACCCGTAGTGATGGTCGATTCTGAAGAGGTGGCACGCGGTATGCCGGCACCCGACGATGTCGAACGGGCAGAGGTGGCAGCTTGCTCCATGGAGCGCTGTGAAGATGTAGTTGATTGCTGCGCCGCCCGCTCACGCACTTTTTCGTTTTTCCTCGACTTGCGTTTGCGTTCTAGATGTTGCTCTTTCCACTCGTCGAAACTAAGCAGCGGATCGTCGCTGCGAGCGTTGGCGAGGTTGCTTGATTCAGCTTTGGCAATATCGACCTCTTGTACGCGGTGAGACGCGCGCGGTAAAACATGCTCGTCACGCAGCGTTGTCAACCTCTCATGAGGTACCATGACAGATCCCAACATGGCGTAAATACGCGTGTGTGTTTGGCCCCATTCATCCGTGAGTGGAACTTCGCAGAGCAAGAGATCGTTGCTGAGCAGCATTCGCCGTGGATCGGTTAGAAACGTCACGCTCGAATCAAATATCTGTGCCACATCGCCCGTCGATGGGGCTTGTTCCGGTGAGGAGGGGGAGTAACACGTAAACGCATAGCCCATGGAATGACGCGGCATGCCTTTCGTGTTAGCCCGCAGCGATGCTGCAGTGATCCTCACGTCATGGTCATTTGTGGCCCCGGATACGATTTCCACGCTGCCCAGAAGGTGTACTAGCGCTACAACGACACCGACCGATAATGGCCAGTGCCATGGCTTCCACACCCATTGCATGTAGGATTGTGGACCGTTGGGTACGCAATATCACACGGATCTAGGGCGCAGACGCCACATTATCGGGTTCAGGGCTGTAGCCACGAGCAGGACAAAAGCATACGCACAAGGAATTTTGTGTCCAATCGCATGCATGTTCTCATGCTGCCTGTTGATGCATGTCCTGCAGGACATGCATCGCCTTGCATCAAATCTGAGGCACGCGTCGTTCTCGCCTGTGTTCACATTCCATCGCCTGCTTGGCGTTGCCGGGGTGTTTTTCTGCATCAACCTGCCATAATCAGTCGCCTAATCTCAGGGTCTAGTTCTTCTCCATCCCAACCCACCTTCAATCGCCCGTGTCGTGGTCATGAAGAGTACTTTCCTTTCGTTTTTGGGTGTGGCAGTGACCATGGCATCCATGGCATTGGCCACGAATGTGCGGGACACTCGTGGCAGCATTTCGGTGCGTCACGGTGGGAGCAAGCGCAGCGGCACCAACTTTGAGGATCTGGAGCAGATGGGTGAACAGATGGCCGCGCGCGCTAACTTAAACCTGCGATTCAACTATGGCAGGGACATGGTTCGTGGTGTTGGCATTGGTGGCTGGCTTGTCATTGAGGATTTCATCTCGCCATCGATCTATGAAAAAGCTGGTGATGACCGCGTGATTGATGAGTGGTCGTTCGGCAAGTATGTACCGAAGGAGAAGGCCAAAAGGATCTTAAAGAATCATTACGACAACTTTATCACCGAAGAGGACTTCAAGGAGATTGCCTCTTATGGTCTGAATCATGTGCGTATCTCTTTTCCGTACTGGGGTATCCGTACGTGGGGTGACGAGCCGTACGTAACGCTGAACCAGTACGACAAGCTTAAAGAGGCTGCGCACTGGGCTGCAAAGTACAACCTGAAGATGATCATTGAGCTTCACACGGTGCCAGGCGGTGCGAACCCCTATGACCACGGCGGCCACACGGGCCACTTTGACTGGCTTAATGAGCAAAAATACGAGGACCGCTGGCTCGAGATTCTGGACGAGCTGGTGTCAGAGTTTAGCCAGAGCAAGTATCCTGCTGTATCGGGTATTTCGATGGTGAACGAGCCCAACGGTGATGCCAACAAGATCTACGGTCGGTACAAGAAGGGCTATAACACCGTACGCAACAGTGAGAGCGACTCTGACCTAATTATTCTGATCGGCGACGTGTTCTTGAATCCCGCAGAAAACGACTTCTGGCACTCGCGCTTCCAGCCGCCCAAGTACCAGAATGTGATGACTGACACGCATGTGTACCGCATGTTTGACCCCAACTCGATCAGATTGTCGCCCCATGATCGCATTCAATCTTACTGTAACATGAAATCTGGCTTTGCGGAGGCGAACAAGCATCTCTGGGCCCTGGTGGGTGAATGGTCGCCGGCTGTGACTGACTGTGCCCCTGGTCTGAATGGTCGCTTTAAGGGCGCACGGTACGACGGATCGTTTGGGGACTCAGACTATATTGGAAGCTGTGAGGGTAAGACGGGCAACGCGAAACATTTCTCTGAAAGCTACAAGCGGTTTTTGAAAAAGAGCTGGGAGGCACAGGTCGACACGTACGAGGCCGGCTCCGGCTGGATCATGTGGACGTGGCGCACTGAGCACCACAATGCAGACGACTGGAGCTACCGTCAAGGCGTGCGTCACGGCTGGATCCCCAAGGATCCGACTCAACGCGAATTCAAGTGCTGAGCGCTTGAACCTATCCATAGTTTTATGATGATAACGAACGAACGCTTCTTTCACGTGACACACACATTAGCAGATTTGGTGGGGACGTGACGCAAGGCGCCTGAAAGGCGCACGCTTGCTGACTTGCCGCCATTTGGGTGACTATTGTTCACCCACGGTCACGACGACGACAGCATGCGGGATACCAAGTCGCACACTCGAAAGGTGTCGCATGGCCTGGTGTCGCAGAAACGCGGGAGTAGCTTGAGCGCATCGAGCTCGCCGCGCACTGAGCAGGTGCCTGTGACCGTAGAGACGCCGCCTGTGTCGCATCCGGTGCTACGATCTTGGGCGTCGACATATCCTTTGCGCTACGATACTGATGCTTCGCTACCGATTCCCGCCAGCCCTGCGTGGAGTGGATCGAGCAAGCACTCGCCGCCAATGCGCACGAGCGCGTCGTCGCCACATCTCCAGGCACATGGTGTGAGCATGAATAATGTGGCGCAACTGTCGTTGCCGACGGCATGGGTCGAGCAGAGCCATACTTCGACGCCAAGACGGTCGCAAGCTGATTTGAAAGGCCTGGGAGTCTCGATGGAGGGCGGGCGCAAACTGCCTACGGCTGCCGTTACTCCGATCAACACGAATTTGCGCAGCGTTACACCCGAGATATCGATGCCCAGCACGCCGCTGTACGTATCGCCTGCAAGTTCTCAAGCCCCGAGAATGCGTGCTCTATCGCAAGGAGCGGCCAGTGTAACGCGCCGCACGCGACCTACGCTTGAGGGAGGCGAGGTGTCGAAACAGTCGAGCAGTCCCAACTTGGGCCTTCTATTTCGCTCGAAGAATGTGTCCGACTTGAGTCACTCGCCTGATTTTCCGAATCCGTATGCCACACCAGACCCGCAAACCTCCAGCCGCACGGCACGGCAGAAGCAGCATCTACTAAATGAAATGGCCGAGACGGAGCGCTCGTATGCTGGAGATCTCTGTGTGATCACTAACATGTACATCTATCAAGCTCGTCTTCGGACAGGTATGCGGTCCATGACGAACTCATCACTCTCGGTTTTGCAGCCGTCGTCTCGGGCATCGAGTGCGTCGTCAGAGCCTGAGCTCGATCCACGTGCTTCAGCCACCGACGTGGATTCACAGCGCTCACCCATGCTTCTCCGACCTCAGTCGCCCATGTCATCTGGGCGTGCGTCGCCTGCGCCGCTCTCTTCCGCAGCACTGCCGTTCTCTGTGACCGATATTCAGGTGATTTTTGCTGGTGTAGAGTCATGCACATCTCTGGCCCTTACCATGTCGCATCTGTTGGCGGCAGCGGCGCGCGGCGAATGTAACGTCAGCTCGGTATTTCTGGACAAGTGGCAACAGATCGAGCAAGTATTTTCGTTTTACTGCTCGCGACACGAGGCCAGCATAGCCCGTCTCAGCGATATTGCGGCGCGCAATCCCGTCACAGCAGCCTTTTTACGTGAATGCGACGACCTATCGCGGCAGCACACGACGGCCTGGGACTTACCGTCGCTGCTGATCAAACCTGTCCAGCGCGTACTCAAATACCCGCTGTTTCTGCGCTCGATCCTGGAGTGTACGGAGCCGCACGACCCTGAATATGTGCAGCTGCAGATGGCCCTACGCCAAATGGAAGGTGTGGCGAGTCGCATAAATGAAAGCAAGAAGCGGATGGACATTGTGGGGCAGCATGGCTTTGAGCATCCAGCGGCTCAGCGCTCGGCATTCCGGTCAGGCCCGCTACGGCGGTCCAAGACGCCATCGAATGTCGATACGGCGCCACTGACGGAGGATGAACATCATTATCATGATTTGGTGGCGCAGCTACATATGGCGGAGAAATACGTCGTCCAGTTCACCGAACGGTGCTCGCAATGGATGCAAAATGTGCGTCGAATGTACCTGATCGAGATTCGCGCGATGGATGAGTGGATGGCTGTGTACCGCTGCGGTGAAGTACGGTATGCGGCGTCGCTCGAGCGTCTTCATCGGTTCCGGGAGCTGCTGCACTGGCGCGTGCTCAATTCGGCATATTCACAGCTTGAGACGTCGATGCACCATGCCGTGTACGTCAAGCTGAATGCGCTGCAGAACTTACTTGAACGCCCCAAGATGGTGATTCTGAACCGTGCAGCGAAGGAGTCAGACTTTCGCCGCTACCTGCATGAGCGGGCGCGTCGCCCCAAGACCAAGCTTCATGGAGGCGCCTTGGCATTTCTTTCTATGCATGTTCAGCTGATGACCGAGATTCCCACACTGCTTCGCTGCATCGACTTTGTGATGATGCGCTGCCTATATGCTCTCACCTGCGTCCAAATGACCTTTTTTGGTCAGATGACCGATCTGCTGCATGAGTTCGGCGCCAAGTACATGCCTGGCATCAGGACGCCGGTGATGGTGAGTCCGATAACAGGCGGGTCCATGTCGGACATGCTCCCGTCATCCGCTGACTCGTCCATGACAGGCATAGATGCGTCGCTGCACCTCACCGATATTTCCCGGCCACAACACGCCCACCTTCCGCTCATGATGCAGAGCCTGAGCGTGTCACAGCCGAGCCCTGAACGTGTGCTCCACACAGGTATGAACGCGTCCCACTCCCTATCTCCTTCTACCACGCCTCATGTGACGAATCCTGAGCCACTTACTCTCCCCACGTTTCCGTCTCTTGATATCCCTGTTTCTATGACCGACGCCGAGACACGTGAGCACCGACTCAGGCGTACATCAGCACAGCCCATTGTGTCGCTGCTTCGTCCCGCGCCCATGACGGAGATGGCTCCAGCTCCGCCGATCCGCCCCCTCTCGACCAGTGGGATGCCTGTTATGATGCAGTCGGGGCCCGCATCAGCTCCTGCCATTGTCGTTCAGCCGCAACAAGCGTGGGACAAGGCCTTCCAGCGTCGATCGCAATACTCGGCAGACGAGTCCCTTGCGTCGCACTTGGGAGACGCCACGACTTTTTATGATGCGCGCTCGTCCATGGGCGATGTGTCGGTCCAGTTGCGCTGGAGCGATACCTCGGCCCATGCCTTTCCTCGACCATAGACAATCGTATCTTGATGTGGAGCCACCTGGCTTATTTTTCGGCCCATGCCACGACCGGCGCCACCGCCACCGGCCCAGCCTGGCGAGTACATACAGACGGCGGCCACGGGAAATAAGATCTCGAGGCGCTCGTGCATTTATGGTGCATCCAACATTGTGTTGGGCGGCAAGTGCATCGTGCACACGGGTGCAATGATTCGCGGTGACCTCGTGCGAGTGCTGCGTACCCAGGGCTCATCGTCGTCCGTCGTGATTGTGACGGGGCGCTACCTGCGCCTGGAGCAAGGTAGTATATTGCATCCACCAGCCAAGACATATCAAGGGTACGTGTCAGGCCATTGACGTAGTGTTTTTTCCTACTTTCCCATGCGCATCGGCGACTATGTGCGCATCGGAGCACACTCGATCGTCGAGGCTGCGCAGATCGGGAGTCATGTCGATATTGGCGAGCGCTGTATCATTGTATGTGGCATGTGCTTACACGCAGGGCCGCTTTTGCGTGATTCGTGACGGCGCACAGATCCTCGATGGTGCCGTGCTTGCCCCACAAACTGTGGTTCCCAGTCACTGTATATACGGCGGATCACCAGGTACGCACATATGGTTAACCACAGCGCGTCGTGTCGGCACACTTCCCGAGTCGTTTACGAGCTCCCACGAACTCGATAGCCGTACGTATTTCCACGCATTTCGTCCCCCGCGATAGCGGGACGCTCCACGGACGACCTCCACCGACCAGGTTGCCACCGGTCCCTCTGCCTCACCATGACGCTCCCGGTGCGCCTGCCATCGCTTCTTGATACGGACCTGTACAAGTTTACGATGCAGCAGGCCGTGCTACATCACTTTCCTGACGCGCAGGTAACATGTATGTCGCTCTGACTGACGCAGACCACTTTACGAACCGAGCGAGCGACATGCTCTTTACTCGGGAGTGTGTGGACCAGATCCAGCTTGCGATCGACCATCTTGGCACTCTTAGACTGACGCCTGATGAGCTGGAATGGCTGCGCACGTCATGTGCGTACTTGCGCGAGCCGTACCTGACGTTTCTACGAGAGTTTGCGCTGCGGCCCGCGGAGCAGGTGCAGCTTTGCTACACGCCCGTCAACGATACACATGGCACGCTCGGCATAGACATTCGCGGCGCCTGGAAGGATGTGATACTGTATGAAGTGCCTGTGATGGCGATCATCAGCGAGACATATTTTGCCATGTGCGATACGGACTGGCGTCTGGATGGCCAGCGTGAACAGGCGTACCACAAGGGCAGGGATCTGTTGGAGCACGGTATTGTCCTCAGTGAGTTCGGCACGCGTCGACGACGTTCGCTTGCGACGCACGTTGCCGTGATGGATGGCCTGGTGCAGGCTCACAAGGATGTACAGGCGGCTCATATGCCCAAAGCAGGCCGTCTCCTCGGTACCAGCAACGTGTACTTGGCGAAGAAGTATGGGCTCGTGCCGAGCGGCACCATTGCACACGAGTGGACGATGGGGATTGCGACGCTTATGGGATACGAGCACAGCAATCTACATGCCCTACTGCTTTGGGATAAGGTGTACCAGCCCCCGGCCTTTACTCCGACGCAGCCATCGGAGGACCTGACGATCGCGCTCACGGACACGTTCAGTACCAAGGTGTTCTGGGAAGATATCACGTCCAACCCACTTGGCTCGGATATTCTCAAGCGCTGGCGCGGCCTGCGACAGGATTCGGGCGACAGTGGCGCCTTTGTACAGCATGCACTGGACATGTACCGCAAGATGGGCATTGATCCGTCCACCAAGCTCGTCATTTTCTCCGACGGCCTCAATGTGTCGCGCTGCAAAGAGCTGCAGCGCATGGCCGAAGAATGCGGCATTCGTGCTGGGTTCGGGGTTGGAACGAACCTCACGAACGACTTTTGCCGGGTGTCTGACGGCACCCAGAGTCGGGCCCTCAACATGGTGATCAAGCTGAGCTCCGTGCAGGGTAAGCCGGCCATCAAGATCAGCGATGACCTGACGAAGAACACGGGTGATCCAGACGAAGTGGCGTACGTACAGCTATAATACACTAACAACAAGGATGGTGAAGCGCCGTTTTGGCTTAGATGGCACGGAACACATTGAGGATGCTTAAGAAGCCACGAGCTCTTTCCATTCGCACATACCAAGGGTCGATAGGAACTTGCGGTAATCGAATCGCGTGCGGCTGCGGTCCACAAACGGCGGCACGAGCCACGTCGCGCTCATGTCGTCGTTGTGGTCGAGAATCTCGCGTGCCGTGTCGGCAGAAATGTACCCCTCGTCTTTCTCGTCAAAGCTCTCAAACGCCTCGCGCAGCTTTTGCATGTCGGCAAACGGATGGAGCACGCCGCTCATCATCGCAAGAAAACTCATGAGCTCGTACGTCGAGTCTGGCACATTCTCGTAGCATCCACGTGCCTCCTCTTCCGCTTGCGGTACACCCAGACTGCGCAGCGCCGCGGCTACATCCTCCTGTGACACCCGTCCATCCGCGTTCTTATCCAGCGCATAAAACACGCGCTGCAACTGCTTGATTTGGACGGGCGTCAGATTCGACAAGGGACTCGCCTCGCTCATCGTGGCCAGCGCGCACCAGAGCCAAGGGCCCCAACCTCCTCCCCCGGCCTCACATCACGTGATACCCACATCGTGCCTGCGCCGCGCCCGCGCGAAAGGGTGTGGCGTGTCTCGCGCTCCACGCATGCCGACGACGCAGGCCAAAGAGGCGCCGCCGCGAGTTCGAATGAGCATAGCGACAGCGCGGCGGCGGATCGTGTGGAATGCAGGTGGTCTGTTCTTGTTTTGGTCGCTACGATGGGCGCCACAGGTAGGGTTGGAGGACGTGTACTTTGCCGCGCTCGATCGCCTGATGCAGGTGCGCGGCGTGCCGTTCGGGACGGACGAGCTCATTGACTCGACGCTGCTATGGCTCAAGTATGCGCTCAGTATCGTGTTCGTCGGCAACCTCGTCGAGGCGCTCGCTATATACATGAACACGCCGACGCAGCCCCTGTCTGCCAGTGCATCGTCTGCACCTATACCGGGCACACCTGTGGGCGAGGCCTTGGCGCGGAAGGTATCTCACGGCAAGGCCGCGATACCTCCCAAAGCATTTCAAACTAGCCCTGTCACACCTGTGCCGGGCGCGAGCACATTCCGGCGATCTGCCTCGCCCATCAGCCGCACGAGTCCCAGCCATGCGATGCGCACGTCGCCGTTCCGAGCGAGTAGCATTGGACTAGGCCGGCCGACATCTGGCCCCTTCCATGGCAGCCGCTCGCTATCGCCCTCCAGTCCATTCGCACCACGCAGCGCAAGCCGCGCATCACCCAGCGGTGTCCAGCGGTCATGGTCGCCTGCCTCGATGCGCAGCACCGAGCTTGGTACGTGCCTATGTACTCACCACAGACGACGCCAACGAAGTGGAACGTGCATTGCAGGGGCTCGGAAAAGCATAAGGGTATCTAGAGTGTCAAGCTGTATTCATAGTCGCTCTCAGTGCGCTGACTGAACCACAACACGATCGCACAGGCCATGATGGCCAAGTTCTGCAAGACGCTCGCCACGCCGTACTCCACGTATCCCACGGCGTGGGGATTCATCATGTACTTGATAATCAGCAAAGCGAGGCTGCCGGCCAGGCCGCCTGCCAAAAAGGCAAAGCCGACAAACAGCCACGTACGTGTGCGCCACATCACAGGGTCATCGCGCCACGTGCCTAGGGCGGAGCCATCGTCCACCAGGTGGCGCTTATCGACAAGGTTGACGATCGTCAAGCCAATCGTGGCACATATACCCGGTACCCAGTCATCAAAGAGGATGCGCACATCATGCACAGGTGGCTCGATCGGCTGACCCGGTGCGGGCGGGGCCATGGGCGGATGCCGGGAACCTGACCGGATGCACGCATCGAAAAACAGCCACCACCCCGCAGCAAACACGGCGCCCGCCACGTAGATACCAAACGCATGTCCATTGGTCTTGACGAAGCGTGCCAAGCTTGGCAGCCGGATGCGGCACACGTGCCGCGTTTCCCCCAGGCTCGACATGAAGCAAGTCGCTCTCCCTCACGGCCGGCGCGGCGACCCCGCGACATGGATCACGTGATGTACACTTTGCCACCTCGTCCGCCGCGCAGCTTGTCGATCGTGGCGACAGCCGTCAGTGCGGCATGGTGCGCGTCGTCAAGGGCGGCGTGTGGAAAAATGTACGTGTACATCACTTACTGTAGACCGAGGATGAGATCCTCAAGGCTGCCGTGTCCAAGTATGGTATGAATCAGTGGGCGCGTATCTCGTCGCTGCTCGTGCGCAAGACGCCCAAGCAGTGCAAGGCGCGGTGGTACGAATGGCTGGATCCGTCGATCAAGAAAATCGAGTGGTCGCGCGAAGAAGATGAGAAGCTCCTGCACATGGCTAAGCTCATGCCGACACAGTGGCGCACGATCGCCCCGATTGTGGGTCGCACGGCCACACAGTGCCTGGAACGCTACCAGCAGCTGCTGGACGACGCCGATGCGCACGAGTCGGGACTGGGTCTAGCCGGTCCTGGCGCCGAGGCAGCACCCAGTGCCGACCAGGTGCTGAAACTGCGTCCTGGTGAGATTGATCCAGACCCAGAATCGCGGCCGGCCAAGCCTGATCCGGTCGACATGGACGAGGACGAGAAGGAGATGCTCTCTGAGGCGCGTGCTCGTTTGGCCAATACTGAAGGCAAGAAGGCCAAGCGCAAGGCTCGTGAGCGAGCGTTGGACGAAGCACGCCGCCTCTCGACGTTGCAGAAGCGACGCGAGCTCCGCGCGGCTGGCATTGTCGGCAAGGGCCGCGACAAGGCGAAGGGCATTGATTACAATGCCGAAATTCCCTTTGAAAAGCAACCACTCCCTGGCTTTTATGATACGAGTGCTGAAGCGGCAAAGACATACGAAGAGCCCATGCGGCGCACGCTGTTACAGATGGAACCTGGCCCCCAACCGACCGACGAGGAGGCGAAGCGCAAGCGCGACAAAGCCATGAACAAGCCTTCCAGGCACGAAGAAGCCCTTCGCCGCATGCAGGAGGCGGACAAGGTATCGAAGCGCCGCAAACTCATGCTTCCCCATGCCCAGGTGAGCGAAGCGGATATGGAGCAAATTGTCAAGCTCGGTCATGCCGGCGAAGAGGCACGGGCGCTCGTCGAGCATGGCGAGTCTGCGACTGAGGGTCTCTTGGGCACTTATACGCCAATGGAGCGTCCTGCTCCGGACGCGACGCCTGCCCGTGTGCCTGTAGCTGATGCCCTCGTTCGCGAAGCGCGCGAGTTGCATGCACGTACTGTGACACAGACGCCTTTGCTGGGCGATGAGAACGTGCCGATGCCAAGCACAGCTCGGCCAAGCGAGCCAGCTTCTACGCCCACTGCTACGCCATACCGTGATGCTCTGGGCCTGAACGACGGCAGTGCGACGCCGCGTGATGCCAAGACGCAGGCGCGGATCGCTAAGCGCCAGTTAGCTGCACGTTTCGCAGCCCTTCCTGCGCCTAAAAACGACTTTGATATTGTCGTGGACGAGCCGCCCGTGACAGAGCCCATCGTGCATGACGACGTGGAAGAAGACGCTGCTGTACGCGATGCGCGGCTCGCCCAGGAAGCCGCTGAGGAGCGTGAGCGGGCTTGGGCGCATCGAACTCAGGTCGTGCAGCGGCAGCTCCCACGGCCGGTTGATGTGAATACACGCCAGCTGGAGGCGCTCCTTGCATCGCTACGTGCGTCGGACGATGAGGCCCAGCGCCTTGTCGACCACGAGGTGGTGCAGCTCATGGCACAGGACGCGCGTGTATTCCCGCTTCCTGGCAGTCGTCACGTTGGTGGACAAGCAAGTGCTCTTTGGCCCGTGCCCGATACGTACCTCGCCCAGGCTCGAGCTCTCGTGGAGGCAGAGACACGTCACGCCACCGGGCCGTCGGAGCCGGTCGACGTACCTGAGGCATGGGCACCGGATGGCACGCGCGTGTTCCGCGAGACGCTCTCTCGCGATGCATACGTTCAAGGCGCACAGCGGCGACTCGATTTTCTGCGCACCAAGATGAACGACGCAGCGACCCAGGCTCTCAAGAGCGAAAAACTTCTGAGTAAGCTTCTTGGTGGCTACCAGGCACGCTCACGCCGGCTGGGCGGCCAAGTGACAGAGGCGGCTGCGAAGCATGCGGATATGAGTGTGCGTATATCGGCGCTCGAGCGCCTTGCCTCGAGCGAGCCGGCGGCTGGGCAAGAGCGTCTGGAGCGCATCGCAGCGGATGTCGCGCATCTCTCGGCGATGGAACGCATGGCGCAGGGAAAGCACAAGGAGCTCCAGGAACAACGCGCCGCAGCACAAGAGGCATGGGACGAAATCCAAACGGAGCTCGATATGCGCCGAGCTGAAGCGGCGCTCCTCGCATAGATACCATATACTACATTGCTAGGAGATGCCTCAGGAGCTGAATGCATTGCTTGTTTTCGTCGGCGGTGCCGACCGTGATACGCAGACAGCCGGCGCAGCCAAGTTCAGACGACCGATTCCGCACGACGAGGCCGTGCTGCTCGGCCATGGCCTTGTACACGGCTTCGGCACGTTGGCTGTCTGGTGATCCGTTGGGTGCGTCCAGCACTTGAACCAGCACAAAGTTGGCATCGTTCGTGCCAAGGACCTGGCCCATGCCTGGCACCGTCGACAGGGCCTCGATGAGCGCCTGGCGGTTCTCGATGAGCGTGCGTACGTGGGATCGCATTCGCTCCATGCCATCTGGAGCCAAAGCCTGGGAGGCGGCGTGAGCAGCTAGTGTCGATATATTGTAGGGAGCCTTGGTATTCGTCAAGACCTGGATGATGGGCGGCTGGGCGAACGCCAGCCCTAGACGAACGCCTGCCAATCCAAAGGCCTTGCTGAGCGTTTGCGAGACAATCACATTAGCATATTCGTGTACAAGCGAGACGGCAGAAAGAGGTCCATGCTCATTCTTCATTGCCTGTTGTTCGAGGGCAAAGTCGATATACGCTTCGTCCACGACGACCATGCCCTGATACGCAGGCGTGTCTAGCACCGCGCGCACATCGTCCAGAGGCAAAAGAGTACCAGTCGGATTACCTGGCGAGCACAAAAATACGAGTTTAATGGCAGGGTCCGCCGCGAGCGTCGCCTGGATCTTGGGCACGTCCAGCTGAAAGGCTCCGCGTGGATCGCCCGGCATGGTCAGTGGTACTTGCACGATGCCAATATCGTTCACGCACGCACTCACCTGATACATACCGTATGTCGGTGGACACACGAGAATCTTGTCCTGGCCTGGACGCGCAAAGCAGCGCTGGATCAAGTCGATGGCCTCGTCACTTCCGACCCCCATGAACGTGTAGGCGGGGTGAGGCAGGCCACGCAGGCGCGTCATCGCCTCACGCACGCCATACAGGGATGGATCGGGGTACCTGTGTAGACGCAAATGCTCTTCGGCATGGACAGCAGAGGGACCCAGCGAGTTTTCGTTCGCGTCCAACAGGATGCCGTCCTGATAATCGTCGCGCGCACATCGGTACGGTTTGAGCGCCAAAATATTGGGACGGACTACACGCTCCAAGTCAAAGTGCTCAGGCTTGTGTGCCTTGGCCAGCGCACAGGCACGCTCATTCACACCTAAAATCATGCGAAACCGTCGTAAACCTTCGCCGAGGCAGGCACTGCGCCGCCTGACTCGACTGCCCCTGCTTGGATCATTGTCACGTGATGACGTATGGTCGTGGGGTGTGGCGGCGAAGGGAGAACCTCCTCGCTGGGTCCATGACCGACGTGCGACTGCGTGTCGGTCGGGTGCGCGCGCCAGACAGCGTGCTGGATGCATACGGAGAGAGCGGGAGCCTCTCGCAAGAACGTACGCTGCTAGATATCCAGGCGGATGGTCGCCGGATCCTATCGCCCAACCTGACGTTCGATGATCACGAACGAGCGCGTCGCATGCGGCTGTGGGCTGAGCGTGGCGACTTTCGCCTTATACATGCAGACGATCTAGACGATATCGATCGAAAAGCGCCACAGGTAGATGCTGTGGAAGCATTGCGTGCAGTATACGAGGACCATGCACAGCCATCGACATCTGAGCAGGCGGAGGCCCAGGCCTCTGCGCCGTCCACACGTCTCGGTACGATCGGAGAAAAAGAATTTGTACCTTTGCGCGATACTTTATTGCATCAACTCGAAGTGTCTCTTTTTCATGCCGAGCAGGCGCAAAATCTGCTCGGTATGCTGATCCAAAACACGCGCTCTGACACGTCGTCGGTACTCGCGGCTCAGAGCGAATACTTTCTCGATCCGCACGCTCTATCTCTGAGTGCCTTGGAACGTGCTATACCAGAAGATCATAACAATGCCCCGCCGCGGCCACTTTCTGTGTCTGAACAAAAATTGATCCTGCAGGAAAAACACACATCCATACGAAACGCTGCTCAAATCCTTGTGCACGGTGCTGATGAAATGGAGCAATGCCTCGAATCAGAGCGCAGTCGATGGCATGGGCTACAGAAAATTCAGCGGCGCGGCTGGAAACTCACGCCTGGACGCCCCCTGGTGGATATAGAGCGCTTCGACACACCAACAGTGAAACGCGACGTCTTACAAGGATTCGGCATACCCATCGTGCAAGGCAACGGCTCGATAAAAGAGGAAGGGGCACGCGATGCATGGATCGGGTACGGGCCTAGCGAGGCGCCCATTAGCATCTTGCAGCGTACCCTGGCCTACTGGGCTGATGCGCCTACACCAGGGCCGCATCTGGCTTTCCCTGATCGTACATGGCGCCGACTTCAAGTCGAGTTTCACGATCATGCTTCCAAGCAGATATGGAAGAGTGGGTCGACACGTGAGACACGTTCCGATGACGCCGATTTGGATGCACAGCTGTACGACGCGCAACTCGATGTGGTAGATGCCGAACTGTTTCGCGAGCTGGCCGTCCAGTCTGGTACGCTTTCGCCAGTCCTGGCACGCACCATATCTGATCATTGCATATCGCTGCCGCTCTCCTCAACCCTCGAGATGCGGTTCGTTCTTGTGCCGTACGATGAATCGAGCCCTGGCGAAGAATCGCCATGGTCGACATTGCTTTTGCACGTGCTTCGACTGCGCATGCTGCGTGGATGGACAGTACGTATTCGCGCCATGTGGGACAAACGGGCCGCATCGATCGCGCTGCATCCACCCAAAGTGCGATTCGCACTTATGGCTCCTTTATGGGAGCTCTATGAATATACCCTCTTTCTCTCGCGACTTCGTGCCACATTGGATCATGCGCTTAGTGGATTTGGTAATGCACGTATTCTATGGGAGCCGTACGGTGCGATCCACGACGTGCATCAGTGGATCTCCCATCTCCTCGATCTGTCGACTTCCAACAATGATCTGATTCCGGTGGGCGGCAGCATATGGATATACTATGACTCTGTCATGATCTCACACCTATCGCTGCGTGCACCCAGTCACATGTTCGCCCATTTCCCCCATCATGCCACGTCAAATGGTACTGGCGTGCGAATGTCTGTTGAGCTAGAAAGCCTAGCGCCGTTCCTTGTGTCTGAATGCGCGGCGCTGGCGAGTGCATAATCCTCCACATAGGGAAAAACGTGGGCAGCGACGCGGGTTGGACTTACGCCATTTGGTACGAAATGCAACTGAAAGCTGGGCTCCTCTGTCTGGCTGGCGCCGCGGCCCTAGTATGCGCGAAGCAGCCGCCCAAGGACTTGCTGATCGGTGTGACATACCGACCTGAGTCGTGTCCTATCAAGTCGCAGGACGGCGATGAAGTGTTCATGCACTACACGGGCCGCCTGTGGGACGGAACCCAGTTCGATTCTTCCCACGAACGTGGCAAGCCTCTGAGTCTGACTCTTGGAGCTGGTATGGTCATTGCTGGCTGGGAACGTGGCCTAAGGGACATGTGCATCGGTGAGAAGCGCAAGCTGCAAATCCCACCGCACCTCGGCTACGGCGACATGAGCATGGGCGACATAATCCCTGCTGGCTCGACGCTCGTATTTGATGTCGAGCTCGTGGACATTGACGGAAAGCGCGTGCGTGCTATCCGCGAACCGCGCAATGAATTGTAGGCAAAATGTGGTATCTAGATCCTATGTGCGCGAGCGGTGGCCGCGCTGACCACCGCGGGCACGACCATGGTGACCGTCGCGGTGACCACGACCATGCGAGTGGTTGGCGGCCTGCTGCCGCTGCTTGCGCGCTTGCTCCTCTGCCTCTCGTACGGTATCGATGAGTTCGTGTGCGACACGACAGTATTTAATCTGAGGTTAGGACTGAGCACATACCGTGCTACCTTTGATGTACACTTCTGGCATTTTCCAGAACTTTTCGCCATTCTTCATGTTAGTTGGTCATACGTACCGCACTTGTTTCATAAACGTCGCGCATGGTAATGTTCATGTAGTTATCACAGGCCACAAGGTGTCCATTGAACGTCTCGCTATTTTTCAATTCAACGAGCTGCTAAGTAAGCTTGGTTGATACATACGATCGGTCCATCATGGGCCGCATTTAGCAGCGCAAGCGGCAACTACAAGTCAGTACAAACTGAGAACGTACCATTGTCGAGGTGAGATCCAAGCCGCGACGCCGTCTGTCAGCCTCCCAACGTTGCATCACGTGACGTGAAAGGACTGGTGGCCATCGTGCGGTGGTTTTCTTGTCCTCACACGACGGCTGCATCGATGTCCGAATCGCTGGAGCTGGAGCTGGGAACGCCACAGGCGTCGCGGATCCAAGAAGGCGTGCAGAATGTGCTCGTAGAGCATGATCTTGCAATGAAAGATGATACGGTCATGGCAGAATACGTCACGGTGATGATGGCGAACCGCAAAGGACCAGACATGATTGCCGAGGAGTTGCGCGAGCTCATTGGCGGTGAGCTGGATGCCTCCATCACGCAGAGCATATGGAAGTGCGCATGCGATGTGCTTTCTCCCCCCAAGAATCATGCACAAGAGCGCGCACGTTCAGCGTCTCCGCCGCCACCACCTCAGCCAGAGTCTACCGAGCAGCGCACCAAGGATCGGTGGAACGACCAAAAGTCTGCTCGCGCGAAAAAGAAGCGCAATGAGCGCAACGATCGACGCGAAAACTCTGACGAAAAACCAGCATCTGTGAGCATACTGGGCCGGGCCGGCGTGCCTGATCCTCGCGCCGAGCCGTTCATGCCCATGCCACCGCCGCTCGCAGCCATGGCCGCCATGGCCGCCATGTCGGGTGGACCGTCGCTTTTTTCGCGTCTGGACCCTATGATGCCTAACAATCCACCACCCATGCCGGGGGCAGGTTTGTCGACCATGCCTTCGTCTGTGCCTCGCGACATGGCAGCCTTTCCTCATGCGCCTGCCCAAAGTGCACTGTGTCGTTGGTCTCTGCAATGCACAAACCCGATGTGTGAATACAGCCATCCATCACCTGCTAATGCAGGTCGTGGTGGTGATCCGAGCGCGCTTGTACTCCGCACCGATGCGTGTGAGCATGGCGCCGAGTGTACAGACAAGGAGTGTGTTTTGAGTCATGTTAGTCCTGCCGTGGGCTTTATCAAAGCACGTGGCTCTGTGCCACCTCCCTCGATGCCGACTTTGGCTGGTGTGCCGTGCAAGTTTCAGCAGCAGTGCCTCAATCCGGCGTGTACCTATCTTCACTACGACGCGACGGGCCGGATAGTGCCGCCGCCAGGCCAACGCACTGCGATTCCATGTCGCTTCGGGGCAGCATGCACGCGACCTGACTGCGCTTATTCTCATCCACCAAAGAGCCAGGTGCCTTGCCGTTACGGCAGTGGGTGTACGCGGCCAGGCTGCTTCTACACACATCCGCAAGATGCGCCATTGCGGCCCACATCGGATCGACTCAAGGCGTTTGCGACCGAGGACCCGGATTGCGAGCGCATTGTGCCAGAGGAGCAAGCGGCCGCGGGTGTATCAACATAATATTACATATACACACGTTATATAGATACCATATACAATATTACAGCATGCCTGCCATGTGCAGGGCCTGCTGCTCTTGAGCGAGGGTGAGTTTGGGTGGTGGCGTGGAGGTTGCCGCGGCGACCATCGCAGATGGTGGTGGTGGTGGTGGTGGCTTATTCACGGTGAAGGTATGTGAGCTGAAAGGAGAAGAAGTCGGGGAGATGAAGCGCGGCAACGATAGTATGTTCTCGTCGCACTGTTTCTCACGTGCAAGGGGCGGTGGTGATACCGTGCCTCGCGGAGGCCCGCGAGGGGGGGACGAGGATATAATGGAGGCATGGTGCTCTTCAAGTGCCGAGGCGAATCGATCGAAGCGCGCCAAGTCTGCGCGACTGCCCCGCGACACGGACTGCGTGGGCCGCATGATGCGGTCAACCAGCTGACGACCTGGATATTCCACGTCGGGATCATAAGGGGCCCACACCTCATCGAACTCTACAAGGAGCAGTCGTTGGCACATGACACACATAAGAGGTGCATAGAGAGCCAGAAAGCTCTTGGAGTGGAGCGATTTTTTCGCTTCGTGGATAAAGTTGTTGAGGTTGTAGGCTGTGGCTACCACAAAGTAGAAAATACCGTTTCGCAGGAGGCGAGCCACAAGTGGTGTGAGCGAGTACCACCAGGTAAAGACGTTGTTAGTGGCCCGCACGGGTAAGAAGAAGACGACCGTGAATGCATTGCTAAGGCGACGATACGCGGTCGGTGGCGAGTGGGCTTGAGATTCGAACGGGTCGATGTCATTCAAGCCTGCATTCGACACAGATTCGCCTTTTTCAAGCTGCTGCCGATGCATTTCGAATGGGTCGCGGAACGTGATTCTCTGGATTTGGCGGCCCATGTTAGCATAAACGACGAGTTTGTAGGTGGACAAAACCACCGCCAACGTGTCGAAAATCATCCCTATCAAGTAGAACCACATGACCGTATTGACATCATTGACCGAATCAGGATCGCTGTTTTGGTCATAGGAGGGCCGACAAGCACCCGAAGCGAGAAGTGAGTCGTGAGAGAAGTAGAGCAGACCGATACTTGCTCCAAACAGCAGCAAAGTGAAGGTGACCATGAAAGCGACGACCCATCGTTCGCGACGCCAGATGGCGATGGTGCGCCATGAAAAGACACAGGCGACCACGAACTGGACAACGGCCACCGTGAGTTGCTCGCGGCTGATACATTCTTCTTCCCTCTCAAAATGGCCCCACGTGCTGTATGATGTAACCACCAGGGCCGGAACCGTGGCGTACCGAATAAGCAGGAACAGGATGACTTGAGGATGAAGCAAATGGCGAGGATGAAACCACATAGATATTTCGCGATCTAGTGTCACGAGATACTCCCAGCAGTACAGTGTGAGGCCTGCTACACACACATACTCAACCACCTCGGTCTGTCGCTTTAACTGGTCCTCTGTAATATGTCGATTCGTTGTCGGGTCTTCCACACTTTTATCTGGATGCGTGTGCGGCTCCTGTGCGCCCACAATGCAGCAGCAGGCCGCTACCCAGAGCCACTGTGCCCATCTCCGATACGTCGGAGAAATCCGCCTCAACATTTGCATAGCGCATGTGCGATACGCACGCTTTTGTCCTTTGGTAGAGCGTGTACAAAAACGTGCGACAACGCTACGAAAGACGCTCGCGCTGAGACTACCAGTGTCGTTCTGACAAGCAGCCAAGTACGCCAAAATGAGGCGCCGTTTTAAACCCACAAGCCACGTGGCAAAAAATTTGTCCGTGGCGGGCCTATGTCTTATACAGAGGGGCCTGGGCAACACATGCCAGGAAACTCCGGTGGTGCGCCAAGGCCCGCCATGTTCCCCCGCTGCGCAAAGATGCCTCATATTGCGCATCTTTGAACGTAGCAGCATGCTCGGCGGGCCATGCGTCCCCCAAAGTGACGTCTTTGTCCATACGCAGGACGTATGGACTGTGCTCGCGCCGCGCACGGTTTTCCAGTTCACGTAGAGCACGCATACACGTTTTGGTCTCACTTGTCAGCACCAATGCAAACTTGCCAGGCGCGAGAGCATGAGACAGGCACTCGAGCTCCGTCACAAAGTGATCAAACAGGAGCGCGTGCGGCTCGTCACGCGCGCGCTCGGGCAACTCGACCACGGCGCCGTGCAGTGCATGCGCACTTGTAGAGCCATATAGTACCTGGGCGGTCATCCGGCCACGTGCATGGAGCATAGCCAGCAATGCATCAGCCAGATGGCTATCTTGGCTGTGCAATGTGCCAACGCATGTGCCGTCTCCTAGAGGCAGGAGCGCACATACCGCATGAGCTCGAGAGCGGGCTAACGACGAGCGCAGTGCATCTGCCGCCACGTTGCATGGGCCACCAGGCACATGCAGTTGGAAGAAGCAGGTGCCGGGCGGATTGCCATGGTGTGCACGTGGCCCTAATTGCAACGGAGATAGCGCTCCAAAGCGCGGTGCCATCGTGCATTTGATCACCATATCAGCTTCGGCACGAGTCGAAGCCGGTGTCCATGTATGTGAGTCGAGCCAACCGGTAACGAGGGAAGCCAGATGTGTCTCGAGAGCCTGCGTGCTGAGTGATGGGAGCACATAACTGCTCCGGTCCACGACAACGCACCATGTGCGTGTGCGCCGTGAAGTGCGACTCATCCACAGGTCAAGCGCCTTGTCTCGTTGTGCTTGGTGCGCATGCCATTGTTGTGTAAGCCACTGTATAAGTGCCTGCTCAGCCAACGTCGGCTGGGGCTTTTGCGAGCCTTTTTTTCCGAGCACTTCGACGCGCTGATCAAAGAGCGCATCGAGCATGTCGCTGGGTAGGCTCATGTGCCCCATGGCATAATAGACACCTGTGGCGATGGGAAGCTGAGAGGCCTCGTAGCGAGCGACGACCTGAGCGTGCAGAGGCGCATCGACCTGGATTATGCCTGAGTGCAGAGCAGACGTGAGGCAGCTGGACGCCGATGGATCTGCGCCCAAGTGTTGGAGCATTTCTCGCTGCGCGGCATCTTCAAGTCCACGAGTGACTTCGACAAAGACTCGAAGAGAGTCGTCATGCGTACATGCGTCTGGCCGTGGTGCCAGTGGCAGGCTCGCAAGCTGCATGGCAGGTTGGAGCTGGGTATCCAGGCGTCGCTGCGCACCGCCTTTACCAAGACCGAGGGCATCATCGCCGGTATGGTGCGCGATGAGTGCTAATGGCGGGAGACAGGCACTGGCCTTGGCAGACGAACGAGCCCACCAAGGCAGCTCGTCCTCAAAGACCCACGTGTCTGTCCAGTATTTGATGGCATGCAGGTAGATGTACATGTCCTGAGGCGCAGGATCAGGCAGCAGGGGTATGAAGCACGTATCACACGTAGCAGTACCAGGTGGCATGTCCTCGCCGGGCGGCGGGGGCGGTGTCCGTTGGCCATTGGGACCGGGCACCGGTACGTCCTCGTAGCCCAGCTGTCGGTTGAGGGCCCCGAAGAACTCTTGGTCACGCCAGCGCGACCATCCTTCTGCGTCGTCGCGCGTTCCTTTGAGAGCAGTGAGCACGCGCTCGACTTCGACATTGCCGGATCCGCCACCGACGCGTTCGTAGTGCCGGGGCTGGGCCGTCGCGAGAATCTCGCGATCGACCGTCGACCACACAGGGTGGTGGTAAAGTGGGTCATTGCTAATGGGGTGTCCGAGCCACTGGGCATGCACGCGGATTTGGTGTGTACGTCCCGTGATGGGGCGGCAGACAAGCACACTCGAGTCGGCTGTGGGGTCGTACGACAGGCGCTGAAAGAGCGTGCGGCACTCTTTGCCCTTAGGATGCACGATGTTAAGACCACTTTGGCGGTCCACACTCAGGATCGGCTCTCTGCAGTCGATGATACCGTCCGGAAAGCGGCCTGCGACTCGGCACACATACGCCTTGTTCACGAGACCTGCGTTAAAGTCGTTGCCGAGCTCACAGGCAGCCTCCTTGGTCGTGGAGCAGACCATGATACCCGAAGTGAGGCGGTCGAGGCGGTTGCTCGTGTACAGATTTGATAGTTGGGCTTGCTGCTTCACCATTTCCACAAGCGTGTGATGATGGTATCGTCCCGTGGCGTGCACAGGAATACTGCCTGGCTTGACTACGACGATGCGGCCCATGGCATCGTCGCGGAATAAAATGCGCACTGGCGCATTCGTCACCGCCGGCTCGTGCTTGTGTACTCGGTTGACCAAAAAGTCGTTGTTTTGCAGAATATAAGTGGGCTGCACCGTGTGGCCATTGACAGTACACAGGCCTTGGTGGATCGCCCAAATGTAGTACTCGCGCGTGCGATCACGAAATTCAGTCGTAAACACCTCGAGAATTTGGCGCCCGTACCACCGCGTCTTGGCACGGGTTTTGTACTCGTGCCAGTACGGTGGGAGCCGCCGCAGACCTGGGGCTGCTACGCGCTCCGTCATGAAGAAGCCCCAGCCACCGCGGCGCCGCCTTTTTTTTGGGTGCTTCGAAACGCTTAGTCATACAAGGGGTATCCTACGGCCTAGGCACGTCGTGTGCACAGAGCGAGGTGACTGGGGTGCACATACATGTCAAGGTGAGCTTGCACGATGTGTGCGACGCGCACTTGATCGAGCGCACACGTATCGAGTGCATCACGGAATACAAGACATGTGCCGGCGTATGCCGTTTGGAAGCAGGCTGCATGGTCTTGATGGTCGCGCTCCACACCTCGACCGGCGAGCTGGTGCTTGATGAGTTTTTTGATAAGGAGGCGATTCGCCTGTTCGATAGAAGCGTCAGGCACAGTGCCTCGTGCATGATTTTGCATTATGGGCAGCACAGGATGCCACAACGGCGAGGCCGAGCGCGGCGGGGTGGGACTGGGGCTGTTGTGTTCCCATTTGATGGGAACGCGGTCGACGTGCACTTTGTGTGCGCGTTTTTCACCGCGTCGGCCAGGTGTGACGGGAGTATTTGTGTGCTCAGATAAGCTCAGCTGTCCGCGCCTTCGGATGCGTGCGTCCAGCGCGCGCTCTCTGGTAGGAATGCGTGGGAGTGGGTCGTCAGGGCGAGTATGCCGCGGTGGCTGGCGTACTTCACGCCCTACCACGAGATCGAGAGATCCATCGGAACGCGCACGTCCAAATACAACGAGCTCGATGCTAGATGAGCTTGCTGTTGACGGGGCAAACGTCAGGAAGAGAATCGAGTCGCCCGGTAGACAAAAGAGCTGTTGCAAGTACGCCATCGTGACGTCCTCTGCCGCATTCAAATCCAGTCGTATCGAGCCGGACGCTACAAGCTCCGCATCTTCTGTTCTTTCGGCTTTTCTCGCACGCAGCGGATGGTGGCGCACCATTTCCAGAGCAAAGCACAGCTCTGCCTCAGCTTCGAGCGCCGGAAGGTTCGACGCATCATCATGGTGTGATGTTCCTCGCAAATGCGCCCATGGCTGCATAGACGTCACAATTGTTACGCCTGGTAGCTGCATGCCATCATGCAACACCACCATACCCTTCCATAGTACACGTAGGTGGACATCCGCCTGCATGACGGCTGGACGCCGTACCCAGGAAAGAGAAGTGGAGTGGTTTGTTTCTCTTATGCTGCCAAGTGGCGTGCGGCTCGCGGCCTCCGAGGCAGGATCGTTTACGCCTCGGACCAAGTTTGAGTTTCCCATCAAGACACCGTCATGGTACATCGGCCATATGCATCGGGCCATGCGCTCGATCCCGTCTATGCTGGCGCGAACGCCTCCGCCTTTGGTGATCGAGGTGCGTGACGCGCGTGTGCCTTTCACAAGCATCAATCCAGCGTTTGAAAAGGCGCTCCAAAATGCGCCGTCTGCCAATGAGCGCGTCCGCATAGCCCCGCAAACGTACATGCCAGGATGGGCAGCTCGGCGGCTGGTCGTGTACACGAAATGTGATCAAATTGAGCCTGCATGGGAATCGCCCATTCTTCAGGCGCTGTCACAATATACCCTAGACAAGAATGTCATGTTTGTCGATACACGGAAAAAAAGCGACGTCCAACGTGTCTACGATTGGGTATGTGCGCGTGCCAAGCTCCTTAGCAAGTCTGCGGCACAGGCGGCCACCCGACGCCCAGCGAGTGCCATGCGCCACTCTCATCTATCAGGCGCGGCCAAGCACACCTCGACACCCGAAACGGGCGTGCGCCTACTCGTGGTAGGCATGCCGAATGTCGGCAAGAGCTCGCTTCTCAACGCACTGCGCTTCGTCGGAACGGGCAAGCCCGGCGCCGCAAGCACGCATCCTCACCCCGGACATACGCGCAAAGTCACCGGCACCGTGCGCATAACACCCAGTTCGCCGTCCCTAGCGCGTCTGGACAGGTCGGGCGGAATCGATATGAAGCGTCTCGTGGCCGACGAAGCCAAGAGGGGCCCAGCCGTATACGTCTACGACACGCCCGGTATTATGGTACCATTTCTCGGCGCGCCGGAAGAGGGCGGTGCCGAGGCAGCGCTCAAGCTGGCACTGATCGGATGCATGAAGCAGACGCTTTTTGATCCTGAGGAGCTGGCTGACTATTTGCTATTTCGTATGAACCAGCGCTACTTGTATAGGTGCGCGCATGCAAATGGACAAGACGTGCCCTGGCCCGCCTACACGGGGCTGATGCGCACACCGACGCTGACAGATGACAGCCAAGCGTTTCTAACCAGCGTGGCGGAAAAAGCACCGGGGGCTCGTCAACGTGGCGGCTACTTGAATCTGACGGTCGCGGCCGATCATGTCATTACGCAGTTTCAGCGTGGTATGCTGGGCAGCCGCGAATTGGATTTGGGCTTGGCAGAAGGCCCTCACGATGTGGCGCTGTCCAGCGACCTGAAAGCCCATGTGGCTCGACGCTTGCGTCAAGCAATGGAGCGAATCCCATGACAGCTGCTGGTTGGGGTAAAAAATCCGTGCAATCAAATTGCGTCATTCATTCGTCTTCGTAGATATCATAGAATATACCCCAACTTCTTAGGGGGGCTACCAGGCCCTGTCAGGAGTTCAGGCCAATTTCGCTGAGACAAGATCAGGCATTTTTTCCCTCACACATTGGCCAGCAGCGTCCCAAGTTGAAAAGACACCTTGTACTAGCACTCGCTTCAACCTTATGCGAATTGCGTTTGGTCTGCTCGTCGTGTTCGGCACGAGTGTGGGGCTCAGCCCTGCTTTGCAGCATGACCAGGAACCTGAATCTCTCAAGTCGGCCCTGAGCTCCCGACGCATGCATCATCTCAGAGTGTACCAACCATATGCCCATCACATACGCCGCGGGATTATCGCTGGCGATAATAACGTCTTACAGCAGGGAAACGACCTGCTTTCATCCCTCGTCGGCGGTGAATTTACGACCATCAACAAAAACTCTCGTGCATCGCCGACCTCTTCAACTCATGCCACTCGCTCTACGCAGGAGAGGGGAGGCGGAGGCGCTTTGTCTTTTTCGCACGAGTTCACGACCCTCGACAACAATTCGCGTGCTCCGTCTCCAAGCAGCACCTCCCGCACCTCGTCCCCCAACACCAGTGCATCGTCCCCCTCTACCAGTACATCTTCCCCCACTCCTACATCCAGTCGTACATCAAGCTCGCCCTCTACATTCACGAGCGAAAGTGATAGCAGCATGGTGGGAGCCGGCGCAGGCGGCGGCGCATCGTCTACACCCACTACAATGCGGCGCTCAAGTCGCACATCCTCGAGCACGAGTCTCGAGACGTCTAGCAAGAGTTTGTCGGACGTTGATAAGAGCAGCTCTTCATTGCCTACATCCACAGAAAGTCCCGCTTCAGAAGACCCATCGCCTTCAAGCGCGACGAGCGCGCCTAGCTCGGCTTCCGATGCACCCAGTGACTCGAGCGATGCTGACGACTCGGATAACAAGTCGGATGAGGGATCTAAGAGCTCGTCACCATCCATGAACAATGCTTCGAATGCTCGAAAGCCTGACGATGACGATGGGACGGATCACACAGGTGTGATTGCTGGCGTATGCACCGCTGGCGGTGTGGTCATTTTGGCCATCCTGGGCTTTGTGTTGTACAAGTTCCTAAACAAGCGTGCCGGCAGCGCAGACAAGCCAGAGCAGGCTATACAGTGGCCTGATGTGACCTACGATGCAGGACCAGCCACGCCGATGGGCCTGGCGGCCGCTCAGCACGATGCGCCTGGTGATACGAGTGTGGACATGAGTGGCTATGAAGACAACCCCTTTGATAACCATGTCGACAGCGCTGCCGCACCTATGTCGGCACAGAGCAACGCTCTTCCTGAATCCTACGTGGATGTACCTCCGGCAACATTTGGCTACGCTTCGGAGGCTCCGTCGCAGCCCGTGGCCGAGTCGACAGCCCTTGCCACAACTTACCCGAAGGCACTTGTTCCAAGTCAGTCGACTACATCCAATGCGCCTGTATCTGTGCCTCTTTCTTCCGCTCACTCACCACCTAATGTGCTACACAGGGGCAATGGCGCCGAGTTCCAGCACTTTGTCGTGGGACAGACGTATCCTGAAGAGGCCATCCAATTACCTTATGACGCGCCTGTGACGCGCGAGCTATATCGAGAGCAGCCAGCCGAGTCGCCCTTCAACGAATCACGCGCTGTGAAGAATTAGCATCTAATTATGCCTACAATTTTTGCCGTAGATACATAGTGTCGTGTATATGCACATCATCCTTGGATGTTGGCCAGAGGAATGGGGCTGAGACTAGGCGTCGATGTCACCAACTACAAATCTGATTGGCTAATTTTCCCTCACCAAGGACGGCTACACGCGCCCTATGTGTCTGACTTGTTGCTACCGTTCCTTGAGCGCCGGCACGCCATGTTGCCCATGGTCATTATGCCAGCGCCTTCGTCTCCCCTTACGGACTACAATTCATTAGGTCGGAGATTCACTATGCAGAGATCCCCTTCTGTGCCGGATCCGGGCGCACAGCCACCGGTGGTGAGTGAAGATGCACTTCGATCCACATGCTCCGCGTCCCCTACGCAACGCCGCCGTTCCACCTTGTATCGAACGATCCAGCGTCGTGTAAGCTACAATTCGCTGAATTCAGATCAGAGTGGTCCGTCTCTTATGACGCATTCGTCGCAGCGAAACAAGCATCGCATGTCTTTCCGTGGGGTGAGTATTGGGGCCACAGACTCCCCGCGCGATGCTTCGCAGCGGTCCACATCATCGGGTCGTTTGTGGCCCTTCAGCCGGCCTCGAATTCCCGATGACCAGCCAGACGATGTGTTTCATGATGCTATCAATGATGACATGCCTCGCGCGGCAACCTCGTCACCCTATGTGCGGCCGTCCACGACGCTGAGTTTGCCGCATTCGACACTCTGGCGCGATGCCAACAATTCATCACCCATCATTCCCTTGAGTATCGATACACCTCCCATGCGCTCCACGAGTCCCATGCCAGCATCCTCCAGAAAACTTGTTCACCAATTGTCGAATAATGTGGTGTTGGCTGTCGAGCCGAGACACCAGGTTCTGCACATGTTTGGGGCATTGCAGATCACGGGCAGCTACTCGCTCTCTGGAACATTGCGAGTGAGTCTGCCGCATGCTATGGATGAGTGTCGAGATATCCAAGTGCGCTCATTGCAAATGCGCCTGTGCGGTTATTCGCTCTACATCGACCAAGTGGGGCGATACTCATGTATGCGGCTGTGTGATATCAAGCAAGATGTGCTGGAAGCGACGACACAGCTAGCGCTTCCGCCACATGGCGCCTCGATGTACGAGACGGAATATGACATGTTTGTGCCTGGCTGGCTGCCGGCTTCGATCAGCACCCGCACAGTAAGCACATTCTACAAGCTGGAGGCAGTAGCTGAATTGTGTGACGTGTGCACGAGTTCCTCGCTGACACGATATGGTCATCCGGTGTGCGTCCGCAGCTCGCCAGGCCTTGTGGTGATCCAGCGCAGCCGTGAAATTGTGCCCATTCCTGTGGCACAAACAGCTGCCTTTTTGGGGCCTGACGTGCCGCTCACCCGAAACCCGTTTCGCCGCGAAACAAATCCGTTCCGAGCTGCTGAACCCGAGGCACCGACGCCCTGGATGCCGCGGCCTATGCCGCGGCCCACGCCGCCACCCAAACGCTCACGCACTTCGCGTGCCCCGCTTCGTCACTACACACACTTGGCGCATCTGCATCTGCCTGCGCCTGTCATGATGAATGGTAAAACACACGCGACTCTGCCCGTCAAACTGTGCCTGTCCGTCCCGTCGTACTCGAGCACGCATGCCATTTCCCATGAGGATCAGCCGCCCCTGATCTTTTGGCTGCAGGTGGAGTTGGACCCAGTCTGGCAGGGTGCCAAGGTCTGGAGCGATGTCCGTGTGCGTGAAATGGAGGCGGTGTGTGTACAGATGGAAAAGTACAGCACGACTCTCTCGCGCAGCTACTGCACGGCCTTTGCGCTTGGGAACGATGACAACTCGTTTGTGGCGCCCGAAGAGCTGCCGTTCTTTGACCAGCTCCCACCAGACACCGGTGTATATACGCCCCAAAGCGCCCTGGCTGCCGGTCACGCTCCCTCGCAGCCGTACTCGGTCCACCTGGTGGAGAACCGCAAGCACTTGGAACTCACCCGGACGCAGCCGAATGAGCGTCTCAACACAATTGAGCGCTTCAGGGCGTACACGGTGGGCCCCCTCCCCTCTCGTGAGAAGCAGAGTGAAAAAGAACGTGAGCCGCATGCCCATGGCAAGTCAGCCACGTTTACTACACCGAAAAATCGGCGCACCGTATCGAATGCTTTGTCGCGCTTATCGATTTTTTCGCCGCACCGCGAGGCAGCATCCTCCGCGGACCACGCGACGGAGCCAGAGCCTATGTCGACGGCATATGATGCGGGCCCGAATGCTGGCTCGGTCGAAAATACCAAAGCGTCCTACGTCCTGGAAGGCGAAGATGGCGGTGGACTTGCTCTGAACCAAAAGCGTGTGCGTTTGTCTTTCAGCCTGCCGCTTGTGCCGAGCTGCGGCTCCATGGCCGTCAAGTACAATGCACCGCAGTTGCTTCCCGACTATGAAAGCCCCCACATGCGCATCCGACACAAACTCAAAGTCAAGGTGCGCTTCGCCTTTGAGGGCGCGAATCTGCCATCCCATGCCGGCATGCAGAGCGTCGTGATGAGTGTACCCGTGCGCTTTAGCGAGGCGCCGCCGATGGAAGCGCTTTCGCAGGCGCCGCCGCTCGTTTTGCCGAAGTCAGCGCAATCCTACGTACCGGGAGAGGATGCAGCCAATGCTGCGCTTCCGGCCGCGTACGTCCGCGCAGCGTACTCGTCGAATGGATCAGTTCAGCCGCGGCAGTACTCAGGCTACTTACCTGCATATGCCCAGCTCTTCCGCGAGGATGGATCGCGACTGGAAGACGATGCAGAAGTGCTGCCGCCGTACCCTGAACAAAAGACACGCACGACGATGCCGGCAGAGGAACAGCGCGAACAAGAGCGCTTTTCTGCACACTTGGCGCGCCAGCTGCGCTTGGTTTCAAGTGCAGAACGTGAGCGAAAGACGCCTGCGGCGATTAGTCTTGTGGACGCGCTCAATGCGCATGACGACGAGCAGCTTAGGGGCATGGCCGTGGCGATGGACGATGAAATCATGGAGGAACATCTTGGCGAAGAGATGGTGGCGTACGATGACTATGAGGATATGCCGCGCTCAGAGCGCCCCGCCACCATGTCCCCTGGTCTTGACATGCCCGCCGCAGCGCTGCCAGCGTCTCCGGCAGAGCCTGCGGCGCCTGTGCTCCCTGTGCCTCAGCCAGCTATCCCCATGGCCTCGCTGATGTACCTCTCGCCGTCTCGGTCTACTCACGCGACATAAACGGTCGTATACTATATACCCATAGATGGTCTATGACTGCACATCTTGCACCTTGGCCAGCAAGCGGTCCTTTGGCGGCTTGAGGCCCTCGCCTTCCATACCGTCCGCGAGCTCCTCGATCTTGGCCTGCGCCAGCGTCGATTGGACAAGGAGTTGTGCCATAAAGCCATAGGCACTCGGCGCATCCATACTTGTGTCGTCAAGGATCGTGACTTGCGGCTTGAAGCCCTCCATTAGCATCGACTCATCCAGCAGCGAGCGCTCGGCCAAGGCCTGCAGCAGGTGGCCGGCCGCATCGACGCTATCCTGTTTCTTGTCGAGCACACTCGTGACGAGCGCGTCCACAAACGATGGGCGGTGCTTGGCCTCCAAGGCCTCGATCGACTGAATCCCCTCGTTGAGATCGCGGATCTCGAGGTACTCCTTGACATCGTTGCTGACCTTACGCTTGATGTCCTCTTCGGACGGCTCACCGGGCGCCGCGGCAGTGTTGCCGTCGTCCAGCGGCTTGGTCCGTGGCTGCAGCTGCAGCTTCTTGCGATGCGGCTCCTCAGTACCGCCCTCACCCGTGAGCAAGTTGAACATGTTAGGCGTAGGCGACATGCTGCGCTCGTCGTCGCGCTGGTTGCGGCGATGGAACACGCTCTGTGGTCCGCCGCCCAGTTTGCCATTCGACGACCGGTCCAGACCCTTGCCAAAGCCAGAAAAGTCGGTCGCACGACCCGATCGCGATGGCGGCGCATTGCCGACAGTGCTCCAGCCATCGTGCGATGCCTGCTCGGGCGGCGGGGCATGACGCGGCTGGCCGCGTCGCGAACCGCCACGGGAGAACTTTTCAGCCTCCTTTTGTTGTTGCTGCTGCGCTGCCTCCGCATGGATCTCTCCGATCGTCTTGGGCGCCGACTGATCGTGCCGAGGGACCCAGTTGTTGTTGCGCAGGTCCACCACGTCCATCAGCATGAATCGCATGCGCGAGGCAAGGGCTGGGCTCTTGAGGATATCGTCGATTCGCTTAAAGTACACGTCCATGCGGCTCTTGTGGTTGCCTGATGCTGAGTCGAGGAGGTAGCCGACCGTGGTGAGCAGACGGCACACACTTTCGATTTCGTCCTCTTCAGGCTCAGTTGTTGTGCGCAAGAGACGCACAATGCAAGTGTGCATAATGCGGGGCTGGAGCATCTGGAGCTTGAACAGTTCACCAACAAACTGGATGAGACCGAGGCCACGACGCTTGGCCTTCTGGGCCTCGTAGTACTCGTCCGACATAAGCTCGTACTCTTTCTCAGAGCGCTCTTCCTTGGCACCAGCCCATCCCTTTTCAAAGTCACCTTGGCACCACGTCAGCAGGTACTTGCGGAACAGCATACCGCCGCGGTATTCCTTCTGCTCCTTTTCGTCCAGTACCTCGTCACGAATGTCAGGGCTCAGACTCATCTGGATCTTGGCACACAGTTGCGCGTACATCTCACTCCACGCCGACTCATCGATAGCCTTTTCGAACACGAGCGCAATGACCTGTCGCAAGGTCCGGCCATCCGTTTCGTTCTTCGATTCGTTCGCAAATTCGATAATCTTGTCGCTAATCGAGTCGAACTTCTCGAGCGTAAGTTTGTTCAGCAAAGACTTGACCTTGCGCTCCACCACCAGACTGTGGTCAGCTGTCGATGTCTTGTCATGACTCTGTGGCTTCCAGCGGTGCTCGGAGAACTCCAGCGGCGCCACCTGATCGAGAGGGATCGTTGGACCGCCCTTCTCTGGAGGGTTCTCACGCGGCCGGCCATCACGCTGGCGACCACGGTGGCCCTTGGAGCGGCCACCACCCATCGGAATGCCAGTACCCATCGTTTCGCGCGATGGCACAGGACCACCGCCCGTGCGCGACGCCGAGCCGCCTCGCGAGCCAGACGGGAAGCCACCGGGGCCAGCGCGCATCGACGAGGCAAAGCGTTCTTCGCTGGTGCGACCGACTTGACCACGGCCACCGTCCATGCCTCCTCGTGATGGGCCAGCACCGCGGCGACCACCACGCACAGTGACACTTTCCATGCCGATCGAGGCGAGGTCAGGCAGGTCGAACGGCTTTTCGGTATATACGCTCATGAACTGGAGCAAAAAGTCGCGATCGTAGCGGTACCGCCCTGGCGCGGCATCCTTGTTCAGCTCCGCCTTGGGCGGGTGCACGTCAGGTGGGTACGTGATCGACGACAGATCGTCAATAAGGCGCGCGCTCTCGATGGCACGACTTGGTGGCTGTGTCACTTCGGTCTTGGACGACGATGCTTCAGGGGCCTGGCCTTCTTGCGCAGCGTTCTCTTGGCTCTCCACGCCATCCTTGGTTTCGCCCTCCTGGGCCTCTTCCTTCTTGTGCTCTTCCGCACGTTGAGCTTCCTCGGCCTTGCGTTCTTCTTCCTGCTTGGCTGCCTCGGCCTGGCGTTCTTCCTCCCGCTTGGCTTCTTCAGCCTTGCGTTCTTCTTCCCGCTTGGCTTCTTCAGCCTTGCGCTCCTCATCGCGCATGGCTTCCTCGGCCTTGCGCTCTTCGGCACGTTTGGCTTCTTCGGCCTGGCGTTCTTCTTCTCGCTTGGCTTCTTCGGCCTGGCGCTCGTGTTCCCGCTTGGCCTCCTCGGCCTTGCGCTCCTCTTCTCGCTTGGCTTCTTCCGCGTGACGCGCTTCGGCCTCCTTCTCCATCTTCAGACGGAGTACCTTTTGCTGGAAATCGTTCTGTGTTTTGACGCGGCTCTCATTCGACACTTCCTTCTGCTTGGGCGTCGGAGCATGCGACGCATCTGCCGGAGCCTTGGTCGAGGCTGGCTGCGACGGCGAGGCAGACGATTGCGACGTCTTTTTCAGGTGGCCAAGATCAATTTCTGTTTGCGTTTCGGGATTCACAATCCGCAGCGCCTTGCTCTTTTGTGGCTCGAACATGCGTGCACCAGCACTCATGGTAAAGTTGCTGCTCGAAGGAGGCGCAGCTGCGGGCGTCTGTGGATAAAAGCCACCGTTCACGGGACGAGGCGCAGTGTGTGGCGATGCGTTGGTTGAAAGGATCGAGGGCGAGGCTGGGGCAGCCGCCTGGTTCCATGGCTGCTGTGGCTGGGCCATGTATGGGTAGCCGCCAGGGCTCATAGGGTAGCCAACGTGGGGGTACATGGGTGGCTGCCACGATGACACAAACGGCGGCGGCGTGGCGCCTATGGCTGATCCGACTGGAGCGGCGTGCTGCTGCTGGCCCTGCTGATCCTGCTGGTGGACCTTCTTAGAGCCTTGGAACAGTTTCTGGAAATCCATGTGCTTCTTGGGGCCGAAACCAATTTTCTTTTCGTGGGCCGCGCCGCTTTCTGCCGACACGCTGCCAAACACGGTAAGGTTGCCGCCGCGGAGGTGATCGCCGGTCGTCGGTTGGGCGGCAGGTGACGATGACATGACGGCGTTTTGGTCATCGACTGTGCCAAAGTTGATGCCCTGTGCGGCACGAGGGGCCGTCTTGGGCATGCTCACGGCTGCGCCTTCCGAGACGTCGCGCGGGGCCTTGGTATGGCTGCCAGGCTTGCCCGGCTTGGGCACCGTCGTGGCACGCTTCTCAGTGCCACTCATCGACGGAAAACGAAATGCACGACTGTCTACACCGGGTGTAGACTGTGTACCTATGTTGCCGTCTACCTTCCCACGAGAGGTAAGACCAGCGTTCGAAAAAAAGCTGCGCAGCCGATAACGTTTCGACCCTTCCTTCGGCCGTCCGCCACAAGAAAAAACGTTTAGTCAACGACAGGCACGTGGCTATGAAACGCGCTGGCGCTTGGCCTGCTGCTGTGGCTGGGGAGCCGAGCCTGCGGGCACCGAGGCGGGTCGGTGTGCACGGCTGACCATGGGACGGGCAGGGAGTTTGCCGGTCGTAGGCACCTTGTAACGCGGTCTCTCGGGCACCTGGTCGGGCAGAAATGGCATGGATCCCAGCTGTTGGGCGTACCATGTCCGCAAGAGGCCAATCTGTGCTGGCAGGGAGCATGCCACGAGTGGGACAGGTGGGGGTGGCGCATCAAGCACTGGCTTGCTCGTGCCTGGCTTGCCGTCTGAGGCGACCTTGTGGGGGGCGTGACTCGTACCGAAAAACAGACGACTTGGCACGGCAAGGTGAGGTAGGCCCAGCTCGGACTCGAGGCCCAGCTCGCGGAACCCAAAAAAGTCATCACCGAGACCTGCGGCGAAGTGACCTAGCATGAGTGCCTCACTGTCGCTTGCGAGCAGGTCTGCATCATCGACGGTAGCCGAGTCGACGCCCTGCAGCTGCTCATGGAGCACATGTTTTTGTTTACGTAGCCATTCCTGAAGTCGCTGGCCGTAGCGCCCAATGTCCTGCGAAACGTAGGACTCGAGGGCTGAGAGGTTCGTGCCGCGGCTCAACATGACGTGCTCTAGCATATCAGTGGGTGACATGTAGTGCGCGAAGCGATCGACATACAGACGCAGGGTGCGGCCCAGGCCCATGAGATATTTGGCGGCGACATCAGCCAGGACCTGCACAGGCGAGGAGTGAGCACCCTCGAAGCCGGCATGCGCTAAAAGTACTTGGACCTGCCAGCTAGTCTGTGCCTGTGCATACGACCTGGAGAGGCGGGGGTATGGTGTCGATGTCACGTATGGTACAGGCGGCGGCACGCTGGGCGGCTCAGGTTCGTCTTCGTCGTCCAGGACGCCGATAGAGGGGGGGATAGGTACATCGGATTCGATCGCTTCGGCCAGTTCGTGAATTTTTTGGTGTGTGCTGTACAGGCGCCGGAGTGTCTGGATATTTTGGGCCATCATGCGCGGGATGCCAGCTCTTTGAATCGGCAGCCGCGAGGTATAAGCCGCGTCAGGCTCGTGGTCCCAAACATGTCCGGCATGTGGTACGACAGGCAAACCAGCGCATAGCATGGCATCTGAAGCACAGGCGGCCCACCACCGTTGCTGTGCAGTGGGTGTGGACTGTGGCAGAGCTGCAGCGAGTGGATGTAGATGGGATGCTGGCACCTGGTGCAGCACATCGAGGGTCGGCGCAGGATTTGCTGCGTTTGCACCGTCTTCGAGATCAGAGAGTTTGGCATCCAACTCGTGGAAGACGAGGCACGATTCGGGGTTCCGACGAAGCGCGTGCCGTTGTGAGAAAGGCACGTCGTGGGCGGGCGCGGAGGTGGACGGCGTCGTGGGCGTCTCTGTGGCAGGAGCGTCGGCAGCCTGTGGTATTTCTTCGATAGGCTTTTCCGCGTGGGATGCAGACTGCCACTGCGATAAAAGGTCCTGTGTGTCGTTCTTGTCGCTGAGAAACTCGAGCAGATGGTTCGCCTTTTTCCGCATGAAGGTGGCATTTCGCCGCAGTGGATGTGTAGGCGAGGCGTTGTAGACGAGGCAGTTGTCCCAGATGAGATTGAGGTCATGCGCAAACTGACTCTTGGTTTTGTAGCAGCCGCCGCGGAGCTTTTTCTGCATCGTGCCGAGATCCATGGGGTTTTGGATGACTGGCGTCAGTCGGTCGCACGTACCGTCGTAGTAGTCTGGCGCATCGCGCTTGCTGACACGTACGAGAAACGCCTGTGAGTGCTCGGTATAGTTGCGCAGCTCAGTGAGGATGCGCTCCATCGCCTCCTGGTACTCTTCGCGCTCATCCTGCCGTGTTAGGGCGGTGTACGTACGCGTCCTTTTTGTGCCTCACTTAGGAGCCGAAGCAGCTCGGCGTCTTTCACCGGTACTTGATCACGGTGCGCATCGATCGCCTGGAGGAGGTACTGCACGGTCAGCCCAGGCGTCGCGTACCTTCATACCCCACGCCACGTCGTGGTGGGAGGGAAGCCAACGTCACGTGGGTGGACGAGCCCCGCTTGCTTTTTTCCTCAGCATGCCCAGGGAGCCTCAGGGCCCGAGGGGTCATGGGCGCAGGCGTCCGATGCCAGCGCGCGGTGAGACCACGAGTGTGAATAAGCTGAAGAGCATGATTCGGCAGACGAAGCGGCTTCTGGGAAAGGAGTCGATTGAGCCAGGCACACGTATTGAGGCGGAACGACGCTTGCGGGCGATGGAGCTGGAACTCGAGGAGAGTATGCAGTCGAACAAGGAGCGCCACTTTGCGACGCGATACCACAAAGTCAAGTTTTTTGAGCGGCAGAAACTCATGCGGCGGCTCCGGCAGCTGCGGCGGGAGCCCGAGAGTCGGCAGGTGCGTGCGCAGCTGTTTGAGCACCGCGTGTTTCTGAACTATGTCTTGCACTTTCCAGCCGATCGGCGGTACGTATCGCTGTTTGCTGGGAACAAGGAGCCTGTCGCGCCAAGTGCGGATGCGCCTGACCGTGCGCACCAAAAGGCTGCCGAGTTTTTCAAGCATGTGCGCAAGTCTATGAAACGAGGTACCATGGCGGCCGAGCCCGACAGAGATCTGCATCACCGAGAGGAGCAGCACCGGCGAACGCGTGTGCAGCATGAAAAGAGAGGCGAAGCGGACGACGACGATGACGACGATGACGAAGACGACAGCGAGTCGGACGACGATAGCGAGTCTGACGACGACAACGAAACGGACAACGACGAAGCCGAGGAGATGGGCGAGAAGGCTGACCCGCCGCCTTCTAGCGTGGCCAACGACGACTTCTTTGCCTAGATACCTATGGCGTGCAACGGCCCGTCCAGCGTGGGTACAGCGAGCACTCACGCACGGTCCAGCGGTTCGTGAGCCATGCCAGCAGGCGCTCGACACCGAGGCCATAGCCACCATGCTCACATGTGCCGTACTTGCGCTGGTCAGTGTACCAGTAGTAGGGCTGAGGATCAATGCCCTCGCGTTTGTACGCCTCGAGGAGCTCCTCGTTGCCTGTCATCCTCATGCTACCGCCGACAATTTCGCCGACACCGGGCATGAGCAGGTCGACGCTCTCGGTGAATGCCTCGTCACCGGGCACACGCTTCATGTAGAATGCCTTGATCTCGCGTGGGAACGAATGAAGCAGGATCGGCACGGCCAGCTGATCCGTCATCTTGCGCTCGGCCGCCTCGGCAATGTCGTCACCTATCTTGTGTGGCTCGCCGTGCTCGTTCAAAATGTTGTGCTCGTTCAGGTAGGCAATCGCATCCTTGTAGGAGAGGCGCATAAATGGACGCTTGGGCGGCTGGAAGCCTGGGTTCAGCTGCTCGATCAGCTGGCGCACCTTGTCGTTCTGCAGCACACGGTCGACCATGCCGCAGATGTCCTGCTCGATGTGCGAGAGCAGATCGTCGAACGTCACAAAGGCGAGCTCTGCTTCGAGATGTGTGTACTCGCTCAGATGGCGGCGCGTGTGGCTCTTTTCCGCACGGAAACTTTCCTGCACACAGTACACGTCGCCCAGCGCCGGCAGGCAGGTCTCAAGGTACAGCTGCGAGCTCTGCGTCAGGAAAGCTGGCTGGCCATAGTAGTCAAACTGGAACAGCGTCGCACCGCCCTCGACCTGCGTCTGCACCATGCATGGCGGCGTCACTTCCATCACGCCCGACGAGGCAAACTCGTCGCGGAAACCCTGCATCACAGCAGCACGAACATGCATCACAGCGGAGGCAGTCTCGCCACGCAGCATGAGATGGCGGTTGTCCGCCTGAATCGACGGGTCCGTGTTCTCCGAAATGCGGTTCGTAATGGCATCGTCGCCGCCAGGCGCCTTGCCGACACATACCCAGTAGTCGACAACGAGCTCGTGGTTGTCCGGCGCTGTCTTGCCCTCCGGCAGAGCCTTGATAGTGCCGTACATCTCGACCGAGCTTTCGAGCGTAAGCGTCAAGGCGTCGTACGTCTGAATGAGCTTGTCCTGCAGCACACACTGCATGTATCCTGTGCCGTCACGCAGGACAAGGAACATGCGGTCTTTTTGCGAGCGCAGGCGGTGCACCCATCCGCACACCTTGACACGCACGTCGCGGTTGTGCACACCCGCACAAATCTTGATGCGCTTGGCCGGCTCAGAGGGCACGTCCAGCACCACCTTTTTGCTCTCCTCGAGCTTCTTCTTGTCCTGCTCGGCACGCTCCGCTTCCTGCGAGGCAAGTTCTGCGGCCTTTTGCTTCTTTTTGATCGCCATGTCGTACAGCTTCTTCGCCTTTTTCACGCCCGAGGCCGACAGGGGCTCGTACCCTTCGTCCTTGCGCGACAGGATCGACACATCCGGTCCGCGGGCGAGCATCGCACCCAGCGCGGTCGCGTACGGAGCAGCTTCGGTGCCTTTGCCTGTTTCATCATGACCCTTGGCCTCGTCCACATACACACGCGGAGCGTTGACGTCCATGGCCGCTGTGCCTTGCACCACAGACTCCATCGTGGCAGAAAAAGAACCACGAGGGCGCCGCCTGTGCCCTGCAGAAGATATTAGATAAGCGAAAGGTGGAGAGCGATGGTGTGGCGGCCCTGATGTGCTTCTCCCGATGTGGGTACGAGTCGTGCCGCTGTGCATAGCGGTGGCCTGCACGGCTGCGCTGGCATTCCCGACGAGTAGGGGTGTAATGGCGCCGCTTGTACAGGCGCCTGGGACCAAGGCGGTGCCGGACAAGTACATGGTCGTCCTCAAGGAGGGTGTATCGGCGGATCGGTTGATGGCCCATTACGCCTCCGTAGCGACTTTCCGCCGTGCCAGCAGGGACGCCGACCCTATCTCGCACGTATATGATATGGGTGATGCTATGCGTGGGTTCGCGGGCCACTTTTCGCCAGAGGACATCGAGCTTATCCGCAGCCATCCGGAAGTGGCGTTTGTCGAGCGCGACTCGATCGTGGATGTGACGATGCTGGCGCAGGACGACCGTAACGTGCGCAACATGAGCGAAAGCGCCGTACAGTATACTTTCCCCTGGGACAATCCGTATCGCCACTTGACGGAGCAGGGCGCGCCTTGGGGTCTGGCTCGTATTTCGCATCAACGCTCGCTGTCTCTCGGCACATTCAACAAGTATGTGTACGAGTCGATCGGTGGCGAAGGAGTCACGGCCTATGTGATCGATACGGGCGTGAATATTGAGCACAGCGACTTTGGCGGACGAGCCAAGTGGGGCAAGACGATTCCCGCGAATGACACGGATACGGACGGACATGGACACGGCACGCATGTCGCCGGCACCATTGCGTCGAACACATTTGGAGTCGCAAAGAGGGCCGAAATTATTGCCGTCAAGGTGCTTGGCTCGCATGGTCAAGGCTCCATGTCGGATGTGACCGCCGGTGTGCTGTGGGCGGTGCAGGATGCCGAGAACAAGACGCGCATGATGCGAGGCTCACGCAAGCTGCGAGGCTTTGTGTCGAACATGTCATTGGGCGGTACGAAGTCGCCCACGCTTGATCGTGCGGTAGGTGGCGCCGTCGCTGCCGGTATGCACTTTGGCGTGGCGGCGGGCAATGAAGACCAGGATGCATGCAATGTGTCGCCGGCTGACGTCAGGGCGGCTGTGACGGTGGGTGCATCGACGATCGCCGACGAGCGTGCCTTTTTCAGCAACACGGGGCCCTGTGTCGACATATTTGCGCCAGGCCTCAACATCTTGTCGCTGTGGAATGCGGGGCCACAGAGTATCAACACGATCTCCGGCACGTCTATGGCCTCGCCGCATGTGGTCGGGCTCATGGCGTACCTGCTATCGATTTACGGGTCGAGCGATTTCCGTGTGATGGAAGAGGCCAAGCCGGTACGGTCGCTTGTAGCAGCCGTGCACGCGCTGCTGCCGTCGTGGGTCGCGCGCTTCCTGCCGTTGGCCTACGAAACGACGCCGCTACCCATTGAAAGCACACTGCGTCCTGCGGATCTGAAGCGTGCCATGCGGCGCATGGCGACGTCTCATGCCCTGGCGAACTTGGATGTGGACACCGTGAACAAGCTGGCATACAACAATGCGACTACGAGCTAAAAATCGGGGAACAGATGGGGGTACTCGTCCGGCGCGTTGGGGCGCTCGTACTCGGACAAGTCGTTCTCGGGGTAACGTTCAAACTTACTGGCGTCGCCATCCATGTTGATATTGGGGATGTAGGGCGCGGGAATTTCTTTCCGGTACAGGCATTCCCAGTCGATCTCGGCAAACCACATGTGGGCGAAGATGTCGCGACTGCCGCGATGCAAATTACCAAAGCGCTTCGACAGGTCGGCGGTGAGCAGCGACTGGAGAAGATCCTTGGCTCCCGGCTCGAAAAACGATGGATAGTTGACATGACCTGCAATAATCTTTTCGTATAGTTTGATAGGATTGCCGTCTTCGGTATAAAATGGCGGGTAGCCGGCGAGCATTTCAAAGAGGAGCACGCCGACGGACCACCAGTCGACACTGGCATTGTAGCCCTTGGCACGGATCACCTCCGGGGCGAGATAATCGGGCGTGCCACACAGCGTCCAGCACATGCCGTTGGTCTGGGCCGTGACTTTGGCAAAGCCAAAGTCGATGAGTTTCAGATGGCCATCGGCGCCGATCAGAATATTCTCAGGTTTAAGGTCACGGTAAATAATATTGTGCATGTGCAAAAAGTCGATCGCCAGAGCGACTTCGGAGATGTAAAACTTGGCGACTTTCGGTGGAAAGCGCCGGCTCTGGCGTAGCAGACTAAACAGCTCACCGCCTGGCACAAAGTCCATGACGAGGTACAAGAATGTGGGGTCCTGGAACGTGCCCCACAGATTCACCAAGAACGGGTGCCGAACCATGGACAAGACGAGGTGCTCGTTGTTAACGTGCTCCACCTGCTTCATTTTGACGACGTGTTGCTTGCGTAGCACTTTGATGGCATAGAATCGCTGGTTGTGGACAGATCGCACGAGATGGACACGTCCGAATGAGCCCGTGCCGAGTGTGCGAAGAATAGAAAAGTCCTGCAGCTTGTAACGCCCCTTGAGATGGCGGACGGTCAAGCCCGTATAAGGATCAACGTTCGACGCACTCTCGCCAGCGCCAGCGCCAGCGAGAGCGACCGTGGAGTGGCTCGTCGAGGGTTTCGCGACATGGGTGTTTTGCGACGCAACAGAGCGCTCAGAGTTCGCCTTTTCCGAAGCGTCCCGCCGAAAAGGAGGAAATCCAAAAAAGTGTGGCATGTAACCCACAAGCGATAGCGGCTGCTGTCGTTGTCGTCGTTGTCGCTGTCGAACTGGCCAAATTAGGCGCGGAGCTTGGCCCGTCGGCCTAACGTCGCTGGATGAGTCAGCACTCAGATACCTCCACAGTATGCAAATGGAGCCTTCGTGCGTCAGTGGGCGCCACACGACGCTTCGTATCAACATGTGGTCGCGCCGCCTTGCTCAGCAGATGGTGAGGTACGTCCCGCGCATGGGCGTTGCGCCACGAAGCAGGCACATAGTGCCAGCGAGGGCGGCTCATACTACGCCGGTATGGGCCAAGGGCGCCGCCTCCCCCACACCGGCGTACCGCGCTGGCGAGCTAAGCATGGTCGAGTATCACCGCATGATCGACCACTCGCTAGATGCACTGACAAGTCAGCTTGAGGAGCTGATGGAGACACAGGATATTGATGCCTTGGAGGAGAAAGTTTCACAGGGCAGTGAGGAAGGCGAGTGGGACGTGGAGTACGCTACGGGTGTGATCAATGTGCGCCTGGGCTCGTACGGCACGTATGTAATCAACAAGCAGCCGCCTACGCAGCAGCTGTGGCTCTCGAGTCCGACAAGTGGCCCGAAACGCTTCGACTATGACACGGAAAAGGGAGTGTGGTTTACCTATCGCGACGGCGAGCTGTTCCTCTTCCACGAGCTGCTGAGTAGGGAGCTCAGCGCCGTGTTTGACACGCCACTGTCCTTGCATCTGTAGCGCTCGCTCGCCGCCGAGTGGAGGAGTGAATCGCCGCCGCCGCCGCCCCTTTCTATCACGTGGTACATAATCCCAGATATGCATGTAGTAGATGCATGCAGGTTCATGCATGCATGTAGGTGCCGAGACGGGCGCGGAGCGTCTGGTTCTACGCCGCCACGAGCCACCTGGAACGCTTCCCTTCCTCTACAGCAACGTAGGGCAGCCCCCCAGCAGCCGTACGTGGAATCAGTATGGCCCAACAAGCGCAGCGCATGGGCGCGCGGTTCCTACATCAGCTTACGAATCTGGGCGGGGGTAGCGGCAATACGTCGCAGGACATATCCATGCACTCGACAGGGAGCAACACGTCGCCTGTCAAGAACCAGCTTGCCTCGCTGTTCCAAAAGGGCCCATCTGTACCGTCGCCGGACATTTCTCTACCCGCACGCAAACCGGGCACGACTTATGATGGTGTGGGCGATGACCCGTCCATGCGATTTGGTGAGGCATTCAGCGATGGCATGGCGCCCCACGCTGCGTACCAGCAGCGGCCCCTGGCGGGTGGCGCGACCGATCCGATGCTGTCTATGAACGCACAGTCCATGTACCAGCCAACGTACCAGGGCTACCATCCTCCATCGGCCCCGTACCAGGACATGCGCGGCTACGGCATGCCTGATGCCAATGCCAACATGGTGTATGCGATGCCCGAGCAGTCGATGGCCGCCACGTCGCCACCCACAATGCTCGCAACGCATCCGGCGGCACCTGTGCCGCCGGCAGCGCGTGATACCAGTTTGGATGATAGTGGCATGGCCCTTCGGCAGGGCCAGCCGTGGACGAACACCTCGCCGACAAAGCGCATGGACCCGTCCGAGATTGACCATCTATCGCGCATCTACTATATGAGCCTCCTGCAGTTCTTCCGCTCGCAGGCCGTGCGCTCGTCGCTCTTGACGCCGTCGCGTACGAATGCACGTGAGAAGTTGACGCGCCTGAACAAGCAGCAGTTTGCAGAGCTGTCCACGGATGTGCACGATGAGCTGCAGCGACGGCAGGACGAGAGTCAGAGCCAGCCGTACCTGCAGGGCCGCCATGATTTTCATCCCAAGCGCAACCAGGCGCGTCAGAAGCTCGCGACGCTGCCCAAGAACCGCTTCCGTGACCTGGCGTCGGACGTGTTCTTTGAGCTGGAGCGGCGGTACCCGGAGCTGCCTCAGGACTTGCGCCACGAGTCCCTCGAAGAGCTCATGGGACCTCGCGAGGGCCAGGCGCCTTCAGAGCTGCCGCCAGCTCCCGAGGTCCCTGGCCCGAGCGTCGTCCAGGGGGGTCAGGACGTTGTGCCCCCCGCCGTGGACTCGCGCGAGGCATCGGGAGGCACATCGCCGACGGGACAAGCCTTGTCGCCCGGCACCTATGGCCCGCAGCCGGTGCCCGTGCCTGTGTCCGTCGAGCCAAGAACGCGGCCGACGGAGCCTACGGCCTCGCGTGCCTCGCGTATGAGCTCGGCGGTGGCGCAGCAGCAGCTCGCTGATTTGATGGCGGATGCGCAGCAAATGTCCAGTGCACAAATGTTCGCACCGACGCGTGTATCGGTCGCGGAGGAGCCTCCGGAGCCAGCGCCGCGAGGGACCGAGCAGCGTGGCGTCGACGGCGGTGCCGCTGCTGGCGCCGTGCTTGCCACGACGGGTGGTGTGGCGGCGGCCGCTTCGCAGCGGGGCGCGCTTATGGACCCTGCGGAGGTGCAAGCGAGCCGCGACCGGATTGATCTGCTGCAGAAGCAGGTGCAGCTGCTGGAGGAGCAGGAACGTGCTCTGCGAGTCCAGGGTGCCGAGCGGGACCGGGCGCTGGAAGAGCTACGCTCGCAAAATGCGCAGCTGGAGGAGCGTCTGGAGACGCTGCAGCAGCACCTGTCAGAGCACGAGCGGACGGCGGCCGAGCTGCGGTCCGAGCACGAGAGGCACCTCCTGGTACTGAGTGACAAGGAGGCGGAGCTGCGTTCTGAGCGAGACAGGCACCGTGCCGTGATGGATGACAAGGATGCCGAGCTGCTGCAGCACCGTGCGAATCTGGATGCGCTGCGTGCGCAGTACAATGACCTGAATCTCGTGCATGCGGCGCGGAGCAAGGACGGGGAGGCCGAGGCGCAGTGGAAGCGGCAGCTAGAGGACATGCAGCGCGAGACGCTGGAGCAGCAGAACATGGTGCAGGGCCTGCGAAGCGAGGTGGCCACGCTGCTCGAGGAGCTGCGGCGACTGAGTGCCCGCAACGATGCCATGACGACAGACAAGGAGTCGGATGTGGCGATCATCCGCGACTTGCACATGCAAATGTCGGCGTACAAGCGGCGATACGAGGGGACGAAGGCCGAGCTGCGTATCGCGCAGTCGGCGTCTCAGGTCTGGGCGCAGCCACACGTCGACGAATGGAAGTATGTGTCGCCGACGGGCGCTGTGGCCGACACGAACCTCAAGTCGTTCCAGACATCGATCGATGAGCTGCTGACCACCGCACGCTCAGCTGCACCGTCGAATGTACTGATTGCGATGAAGACGGTCGTGCTCTCGACGACGCTCGTGACAGATGACATTGCCAAGTACGAGTCACAGCCTGAGAATGAGCTCGGCGCTCTGTCCGCACAGCAGCGCGAGGACGTCGAGGCGCTCAAGACGTCCATCTCGGATGCTCTTACGAACCTCATGAACGCATGCCGGAACCACGCGTCGTCGCAGGGCCTCGCTCCCGTGAGCCTGGTTGATGCCGCCGCGACGCACTTGGCGATAGCCGTGGTCGAAGTCGTCAAGTTGCTCAAGCTGCGCCGTGTGCCGCGCCCAAGTGAGGACGACTTTAGCTTCGAAAGCACGAACGATGCGACGGCGATCAGCAGCCCGCCCAGCGGTCTCAAGCCGCTGCATACCCGCAGCGCCTTGTCGCCCCCCGCCCACTCGGCCCGCGGCCTGTCTCTTATACACATCTGACGCTGC
>ERZ1030949.23-NODE-23-length-86570-cov-16.374837_pt1 | contig 86570 bp, 58 predicted proteins | sample MGYA00517297_ERZ1030949 | MGnify/ENA primary metagenome ERZ1030949 (study PRJEB33718, sample SAMN03159698) | human skin metagenome | collected 2014-05-20 | study: EMG produced TPA metagenomics assembly of the PRJNA266117 data set (Human skin bacterial metagenome...
TCTACACAAGGAGTATCGTCGGCAGCGTCAGATGTGTATAAGAGACAGGGGTATAGGCGGCATGGACTCGAGAGCAAAGTCGGGGTGCCAGCGCATGAGGCGGTGCGTCATGGGTGAGCGCATCGGCGAGCCCAGCACGCGCTTGTGCGTCGAGGGCGGCGGGGTCGATGGGAGCGTTCGCGCGCCCAGGGGACTGGTCGGCGGTGGCATATCTTCGATCGACGGAGCGATGCGCGGTGCGTGGCCGTCTTTGGAGCGCGACGCGGATGGCGTGAGCAGACCGGTGTGGCCCGCGCGCTTGGTCGGCGTAACGGGCTCCATCATCGCACGCGTGAGGGCCGTGTGCGAGGCGGGTACGAGCGAATCGAGGCAGTCGTCCAGCGACAAGTGGTGTGTCTCGATCCACTGGGCATGGGCGGCAGCGACGACTTGCGTGAGTCGATATACGAGCTCGCGACGCCGGTCGTCGATGCCCGCATTCCATATAGCCAGATGGCTCATGTTCTCGCGGCGCGTGGGTGAAGGAGGCGGCGACGCGGGTGTGGGACTCGCGGCGCCGTTCCGCGGCGATCCATACTGCACCTGCAGCGGGGCAGTAGGCGCGCGGTGGAGAGCCATTTCGATGCCAATGGCCCAGTCATACGTTTTGCGCCGGGTATGCACGTCCATGCTGCGTGTCCGCGTCACCAGGAAGCCCATCCCGCCCGTGTCGTCCGTCGTCTCACTGGGCATGCCAGGCGCATGCGACCATATCCAAACGAGGCGCCGAAAGTCGTTGATGTCAAAGGTGCGGCGACACGTACGCTCGACCATCATCCGCAGCCGCTGAAAGGTCAGCACATGGGGTATCACAACACGCCGCCTAGGTGATGACGTGCATGGCTCGGCAGCCGGCGCACCATGCGTGGCCATGTGCACGAGCAGGGCTTGTTCCACGGCCTTGTGGAAGGTGACGAGCTGCTGAAAGGCGGATGGAAGAGGCAGCGACGAGTGCGTCGCGTACGGAAGCAGCTCTTCCATGCGGCGCGCAGCGCGGCTGGAGCTTGCGATGTCCTGCGGCGAAAAAAAGGCAGGCGCACGCTTCGTCGTCGTGGGCGACGCACGCTTGACGAGGCGCGCCGTGGGCGCATCAAAGACGGCCGGCTGCAGATCCGCCCCGACGTGGGCTACGTGCTGGCGCGGCACGTACGCCTCGCGCAGGGTCTTGGGCGTCATGACCTCGGCGTCGTCTTCCTCGAGCATGCGCTTACGGCGCTGCGCCAGCGACGAGTCATCGCGCTGCACACGCCCGGGTACGAGGGCCACGTCGTCCGCGGCGCTCGTCATGGGGGCGAGAGCAGAAAATCCTGGCGGCCAGGGGAGTCTCCTCGCTCTTCCCCGCCAGCTGCAAGGGCCGCGACCACGCGTACATGACCTTGCATGTATCACGTGATATGCGACGCAGGGGCCAAGGCGTGCTGCCAGGCCCGGGCGCTCGCCCAGGCATCGGCTTCCAACGCGTACGATGCGCTCGACGTGTACAGGGCCAGGGTGGGCGCGTCGTGGGAGAGAAGGCCGACGTGCGCGCGGTGCAGCAGGATGGCATGCGTGATGCGTCGGCGCGGCGCACGGCGCATTACGAGGAAGGCGCCGCACAGCTCGCACCACACGCGCTGGCGCCACGTGAGCCATCCGCGGTAGGTGCACACCAGCGCATCGACGCACGTTGCCTCGCCCGTATAGCGTCGGGGCTGCGCCGCGTGCAGGCCCGCCCAGAGCGTGCGCAGGTCGCGAAACGCGTCGTCTGCACGGAGCGCTGGCGGTGTCCAGGCCGGCACGATCGGCATGCAGCGCCGCACACGGCGCTGCCACACGAGCTCGGCGTAGTAGTCGCGAACGAGCGACAAGCCACGCACGTGCCATGAGCCGAGGAGATCGCTCCCAGGCACTTGGACATTGCGCGTATCGGCGCGCCACAGGTCGGCGGCGCCTGGCGTGTGGGGCGCCCAGCGAACGCGGTAGAGGCGTTGGACGACGTGCTCGCCTGGGTCGCTGTGAAAATCCCATCGGGGCGGCTCGGACGCCTGTGCGCGCCGCCAGCGCCATGCCAAGCGCACGTCGTACGTAATGTGGGGGCGGTCCTCGTGCGCACACGCGACGTGGAGACGCAGCGTGGCATGCATCGTGTCGTGGGCGCGAGGCGGCGGCACATCGTGCATGGCAGGCGGCCAAACGGCATGCACACGCAGCGCCTCGTCTGCATGCTCCGCCACGCGCTGAAGCGGCAGGAACCGCGCGTCCGACGCCCGCACGACGTCTCGCGCGTCGCACAGCGACACGTCGCCCATGGAGAGGCACTCGACGTGGGTCCATGCGACCGCCGCGGCTTCCTGCGCTAGAGCCACACCGAGGAGGTGCGCTGGCGCCGGACGCGCGACGAATACGCCCGACTGGACCGCTGCGCCTTGCATGTGCACCGTAGCGAGGGTGCTGCACCACTGCTCCCACTGCCGATCCCGCTCCGGACGGCGCATGCGCAGTGGCGCACCGACGACCTGCGCCACATCGTGAGCAGCGTACGTAGATGTGCCGTGCGTAGCCACATGCTCCTGTGCCTGATCGTGCGCCTCGATTTCCGTGAGGAGCGTGCGTGTGGGGCGCCCAAAGAGCGTGGCCAGCACGGCGTCGGGCCATGCCGAGCGTTGAAACGTGTGGTGGCACACCACGTCCGCACCTGCGTCGACGGGCTGCGTGGCGTACGTGTCCGACCCGATACGCACCTGCCAGTGCACCTGCGACACCAGGCGGCGCGAGACGCCACGCACATGACGCACAATCAACTGACAGGCTCGCTGCTGCGCGGACCATGCGACACTGATCCGGCACGTCCCCGCCACCGTCTCGCCACCGTACCACGGCAAGAGGGGCATCTCCACGTCCTGGCAGCGCACGAGCGGGATCAGTACGTGGGCGACAGGCGCGAACGCGGGCTGCGTCGGACCCAGCACCTGCGCACGTACATCCATGTCGCCACACGCCATGGCGCCACACATGCGCTGCATCACACGGACCTGATGAGCGAGATAGGCACAGGGCCACGTCTGGATCGTGCACCGGTCCATATCCACCACCCGCACTACGGCCTGTGCCAGGCCCGAGTCGGCCACACTCGCGTCGGCGCGTATGTCGTCCAGGCCATCGTGCTGCGAGCGGTGGCACGCGTGCGGCCGATGCACCGCCAGTTGGAAGCGGACGTGCAGTCCCAGCCGCATGCTGAGCACATTGGCTTCACGCACGAGCGCAGCATGCGACACGATCGCTACTGCGAGGGGAAACAGCGTGCGTGTGCGCCACTGCACGGACGCACGCTGCGCCGCGACCGACGTCCCCGACGCGTCATGGGGCATGGAAGAAGCAAGTGGAGCTATGAACGCCGAGCGCGGCACCAGAGCCGGCGGCGGTCGTGTCGGCCGCACCGATCACGACTTGATCCTACGCTGGAGTTCCTCGTCGAGGGCCTTTTTCAAGTGGGTCAGAATGTGCAGCTCCTTTGCTTCGTCCTCCGACAAAGTGTCTTGGCGCTGGAGCTCGAGGATTCTCTGGCGCAGGTCGCTGTCGACTTTGTCCTCCTTCAGATTCTCCTCGTTGGCGTCGAGCAGCGTCTTGCCCGCCTGCTCGAGCTCCCGGATACTGTCGACGAGCTCCTCGAGCGATAGGGAGCCAGGCACCTGTTCGCCCGCCTCGTGCACGGTGACCTCCGCGAGGGGCTTCTCGCCCTCGCTGGCACGGAGGTCCTTGAGCGTCGACTGCAGGCGCGAGTACTGGTCGCTGATCACAGCCGCACATGTTTGCATGTCGAATCGCTTCAGCAAAAAGTCTGTACTGCCGTCACTCAGCAGCAGCATCACGTCGCCAAAGTACCTACCCAGCATGGGATAGGCGGCAGAGCTGAAGAACTGACGGAACTTGGGCGAGCGCGGCTTCGTCGGGCGCTCTTCGTCGCCCTGCTTCTCAAAGAAGCGCTGCTCCGCCACATCAATCAGGTCTGGCAGGATGGACACAAGCGTCGAGAGGTACGCAATGCACGGGGATAGCAGGCCTTCCAAATGGCCCTGCACACCGTCCTGCTTCAAGAGCTGGTCGCTCTCCTGCTCGGAGTCGCACAAGTACCGGTCGATCAACGACGCCGTGATGTGCGCGAGCTTGTCCGTGATTTCGACGAGGGGCGGAGAGTGGTCCTTTTCTTCTTCAGGCACATAAGGGCGCACGAGGACCAAGAGCGTGAGCGCATACATCAGAGACGGCGTGAGCATGCATGGCGAGCCGACCTCCATGGCGTGGAAGGCGTACAGGGCCGGCAGGAAAAACGACTGCATGTACTCGTTCTGTTTCCGCACCATGTTGACGGCCGTCGCGAGCAAGAACACGAAGAAGTTCGGCGGCTTCCACGAGCTCGTGGGCGCATCGCGCGGCGGAAGGTATTTCGCGATGTGGTGGTCCAGGTACGTGCGGAACTGCAGCGTCGTGATGAGGTTCGTCTCGATAAAGTAGTCACCCATGGTGCAGAACACGAGGCAAAAGCATAGCAGCGTAAAAGGGCCCTGCTCATTCGCGAATTCGTCTTCAGACGGCTGAAAAGAATCCGCGTCCAGCTGGTCGAACAGCGGATCCAAATACGTGGTCGAAAAGAGGTTGATGTGCGAGTGGAAGTGAATCAGGATGTTGCTCAGCGTGCAGAACGCTTCGTACGCGACCTGGTCGCGCCTCGCGAGCTTGGCGGCTGACGCATACGGAAAGAGGCTTCGGAAAAACGACTCGCTATTCAAGTGCACGCATGCACTCTTATCCCGCGACACATAGTGCAAGGCGCGAAGGTAGGACAGGACCTCGTTCTCTGCCGGCTTGTCTATCGCAGCAAGCTCCCTGGCCAGCGCAGCGACATGCTTTGGATCCGCATCTGTGCCCTTGGTGTCGGCGAAGGCGTCCCAGTACACATGTCGAGGCGCCTCGAGCTTTGGGCCGGTGAGGACGTCGTGCCAGACGACCATGAGGCAGAAGCGAAGAGGAGAAAATTCGGGCCCTTTTTTTCTCCTCCGCCCGGTAGGTAGTCATGGCCACCACAGCGGCGCTGGCGCACACCTCGGCGCCCCTGCCCCCCCACGTCGGTGTGCAGTGGTACCGGTATGTCGCGCCTGACGCGCCGGATGTCCTAGCCGATGCAGCACGCAAGTTGCAGGGCGCTCTGATCACAGCGGCACCCGCCTCGCCGTCGCCCGCCACATGGATCGCGGAGCAAATGCCTGCGCCGCTGTACGCCCTACAAGGCACGCCCTCGTGCCTGTGGGTGTTTCTGTGGCATAATACGCACCCGACTCAGGCGATGGAGAGCTGCCTGTCCTCGCTCGTGCTGCGCTCGTCGGGTGAGTACGTCGTGTCCCGCGTGGACGAATCGGACCCCGCCTCTTCGACGAGAGAAGCACACCTGCACTTTCTGCAAGCCGTGTGCCATGCGGTCGCAGACGGGCTGTGCGGTGCATCCCAACTTCGTGTCGCCGGTGGCCTCCTGCATCTCGGCGAGCGCGACGAGGGGAGCACCACATCCTCGACGGAATACACGACATTTCGTGCCTACACGGCCCATGATACCCTGCATGTCATGTCTCGAACGGAGCTCATGCCGTGGACGCGCGTCGATGCGCGCGTCGTGGCTGGCGATGCGCTGCCTCGCAATGTCGTGCTGGGCGAGACGCGCGTCCGCCTGCTTCCGACGCTCCGGCGCGGCAGGCTGCTTTCTACGTGCATCGACACGAGCGAGTCCTGCCGCCAACTGCGCGAAGCACTCGATGACGTGCTGCCTGTGCGCGAGAACCATTTCGCGACGCTGTGGCTCGACGAGCACGACGACGAGCGGTCGCTCGGCGCGGTCCTCTGGCCCCTGGACCTGTGTCTTCTCGAGCACGACGCCAGCGCTCTCGATGCGCCCGTGCCTTGGACGATGCGCTCGGCTCAGGCGCTCCTGGCATCGGCAGCATGGCCGGATGAGCGCACGAAGCTCGTATCGCCTATGCCGCCACGCACCGTATCGCTCGTCTCGTCTTCACCGCACGTCGATCGCTCCGGCTTGGACGACGACGACGACATGTTTCGCACGATTGGACAACTGACCGAGGATGATTTGCGCTTCTTTCAGACGCCGCCACGTCCCGCGGACCCACCGTCCCCTGCGCCGGCGACCACGACGCCAGCTACGACGCCCGTCGCGCCCAAGTACGATGTACACGGCAAATTCTTCATACCCGGTGGGCCGCGTCGCGAAGAAGGACGGCCGTCCATGTCGCCTCGCTACTCGTTCGGCACACCGCCGAGCGTCGGCACGTGGACGGCGAGTCCGACGCCGTCGACCGACTCGGACAGCGCCGCCGACGAGCCTGATGCGGCTCAGCGGACGCTTGCGCTGGCTCGGCTGCGCACCAGTGCCGCGGCGTCTCCGCACGTCTCTATGCCTGCCCCGCCGGTGAGCGACACACATACGCAGCGTGTGCGCCTAGCCTGGGTCGCCCTGTATGCTCGCACGGCCCAGCATGCTGTGCCGCCGACCAAGCTACTCGCTCCGCTCCTATCGACGACCCATCCTGCCGAGGCATGCTCGCCGCCCAGTCTGCTTGTCGGGTGTCAACAGGCGCTGATCCAGGTGTCGATCGACGCCGTGTCGTCTTGGACGCAGCTGGGTCTCGTGCCTGTCGGGGGGCCACGCACCATCGGCGCACACGTCGTGCTCGTCGAATGCGATATACCCGACGACGCCGTGCGCTCGTGGATCCAGACCTTGTCGGATGAGTTTGGCGCACACGCGCTCGGCACGCTGGTGCCTGGTCATGTGTGGCGCATGCAGCGCGGCTCTGGCCTGCAGGCCGTGCGCGACGTGATCCAAGACCGCGCCGTGGTCTATCTCGTGTACGGCCACGACGAGGCTGCGTGTGAGCGCCTCTTTCGATCTTGGCCGATGCCGCGTGCGGACGTGTCGCTCGTCCCCGTGCCAGAGAGCGAGGTCTGGATTCGCCCCTCGTCCCGGGCGCTCATGTGGGCGTCGTACGAGGACGCCCTGCATCGCGTGTGCCACATCGCGCCGCGTACCTACGAGGCATGTACGTACTTGTGTGAGCGCGCGTCGCTTCGACTCGCCTGGCCTCCTCTGGCCTCGTACGATCCGTTGCATCAGGGCGCCGTGCTGCATGTGGCCTACGATATCGTCGGCCGCCTCGTGCGTGTCGTGTGCACGGACGACCGAGCGCAGCGACTCGTGTGCCGCGCATGGGACGCCGGCGACGCGTGTGCGTACATACCGCTGCTCTGGCAGGTCGTGCGTGCGATCGTGGCAGACACGTCGGCGGCTTGGCACGTGGTGATTGGGCGCCTTGGGACCATGTCGCAAGCCGACATGGACATGTGGGCGTCGTGCCTCGATACCCGCGAGCCCTTTCTCCTCTCGGTAGGCATCGTGTGCCTGGAGCGCGATGCATGGCCTACGGCGCACGCCGATGCCTCGGTGGTCTACGCGTCGGACATGCCGCTGGGCCTGCCGTCAGGTGCATGGCCGATCCGCGTGCCTCGCTCGGCGTATGTGTCTCCCGGCACGTATGCCGTTCATCTCGTGCAGCTCTATCACCTGGCTGATCTCGACGCGTACATCCACGACGTCGTGCTTCATTACTACGCGCTGCAGTGCATGACACAGCTGCGCTGGACTCCCCCGGCCCCCGCTCTGCCGTGGCCTTTTGCTATTTTGGCTTGTACATAAATTTATGGTAACATCTATAGCAATAGTTTCTGAATAATATCCGATCCGTCATCAACCGATCGGTCATCGCCGAGCGAGATCGTCTTGCCGTAGCGAAGCGACTCGGAACTGCCCTGCGACACCGTCACGCCATGGCCCCTCGACGACGAGGACGTCGGCGACGACGTCTTGGACGTGCTGGACGACGAGCTGGGCGAGAGCGTGACTGTCTTGACCGACATATTCGACGTGAACTTCTTGCGGGGACGGCACTTGCGCAGCATCTTGCCCTTGGCGGACGTCGCCGCGCTCTTCGACTTGCTGGACGTCGTCGTGCTCTTCGACTTGCTGGATGTCGTGCTCTTCGACTTACTGGACGTCGTGCTCTTCGACTGGCTGGACGTCGTCGTGCTCTTCGACTTGGTCGAGTGTCCCGTCACCGGGGCATCTGTACTCGATGCCGACGACGTCTTGGACGAGCCGTCGTCAGATACCGACTCGATGGCCTCAAAGACGCGGCCATCATGCCGCTTCACCATCGACTCGACCAACTTAGACGCCGACTTGAGCAGGCGCTCCTGCTGCTTGTTGAGCGTCACGGACGACGGCCGCGGAACGCCAGCAGAACTCGAGCGCCTCGACGCATGCGCCGACTTGCCATTCTTCGACACATGTAGACGCTTGGGTCCCTTCTTGTGCTGAGCCGACTTGTGATGCAGCGGCGCGTGAGTATGGTGCGCATACGCAGAGCGCGCACTAGCACCATCGGACGACGTGAGCGCATTCAGACGCTGCTGAATCACCGACTTTTGCTGCGGCGAAATACTGCTTTTGCCTCGCGTCTGCTTTTTCAGCAGCGAGACGGCCTGCGCCTTGCCACGGCTGTTAAATTCTTCGAGGGTCGGCACACTCACACCCAGGTTGTTATTGTGATACACAGTCTTGACACCACTTTCGTTCGACGTACTCGAACTCTTCGGCGCAGCGTGGCCAGCCAGGCGAATGGGCTCTCCGTCCACAAAGATCGGATTCTGGCCGTCACCATGCTGCTTCATGCGCGAGAACTGAAGGTTGGGAATGTTACCGATACCACCACCATAACTATCCACCACGTTCGTCGGACCAGCCGACAAACTCGAGGCAAATTGACCGGGGTTCTCAACGGGCATCGCTGTGCCGAGCGATGCCACGGACAGGGCAAGGAGGACCGTCGTAAAAAGGTTCATGACGTCGTGAAATGGAAAAGATGACAAGACAACCAGTGCCAGATGGAAGGGGAGTGAAACAAGGGGAGACCGTGCACCAAGCCTGTTGGTACGTAGAGAGGGGGGGTGGAAGGAAGGAGCGAAACCTGCCCTTTACTTATGTACATGTGATGCAACACGACTTAGATTCTCCGCCAACATCCACCCACCTAGACGAACACCTCCACATTCTCCCCCGGGTCACAACCCCCTAGGATGCCGCCAAGGTCTCTTGACGGAACCGAACCCACCATGACACAAACAAGCCGAAGATAAAGCGCTGGATATTGTAGACTGATGTTAGCCGACTATACGTACATAGAGAAAAGAAGGGAAGTATACCGACCACCAATTCCCGCACACTCCATGTGTCCTCATGTCGCACAATGCGACCCATTTCGTTAAACTCGAGTCGGCTGAACAGACTCAGCTCCATCGAAAACATCGCACGAAGCGCATCCGACGGAAACAAGACATCTCGGATCAGCGCAAATAGTGATCTTCGTCCCAGCCCCGGCGGGGCATTCCAATGCTTCTTCGCTGCATCCACCGGCATGGAAGGCACAGGCGGCGAGGGCAACGTCTCAGAATCGTCTTGTGCCTTCGACGATGCAAGAAATTCTAAGGCACTGGGGCCCAGAGACAGGGGGCGCGGCAAGTGCGATGGCGAAACGCCCCCCGCAAGTGCCCGAGCTCGCAGCGAAGAGATAGACGAGGACCGATTCAGATCCTGCGGTGTACTCGAACCTCGTGGGCTCACAAAGTTTTGCAGCGAGCTCCGCCGGCGAACGGAATGCCCTGACGTCTCACCCCCCGACATAGGATGATTGCTAAAGTACGGAAGAGGCGTATTTCCCCCAAAACTCGTGGCTGTGCCTGGAGTGAACAAGTCCTGACTCGACGAGGTAGTCGGCAAGCCGAATAAATTAGGGAACAATGTGACAGTGATGGTATGGTGAATGATACCGGCCCGGGTGCCATCAAACTCAAAGTCACTGCATATCACATCACGTAGCTCTGAGCGCACATGAAGAAGCGGCAGCGCAAATGCTAACACAAACTGATCAATGATGCGATCACGGCCATGCGCTGAAACCAGCGGACTGTCAAATACTGCATTGCTGTCGTAATATCGCCGGACCATTTCATGAATCTCGCAAATCTGGCGCTTCGCACCGTAGAGAGAGCCGTGCAAAGACAGAATGATATCGGTAAGTGTGCTTGGACTTGGCGGGGCACCACCCATATCACTCTCTTGTTCTATCGGCGAGCTAATATCGTCCAACGAGAGGGTCATGGGCCGTGGGGTAGTCCCTGATGGGGGTGAGACAGGCGATGACTCTGAACCATTCGGATGTTCGTTTCGTGCCATCTTCTTTGACGACGGCCCTAAATGGCTCTGGTGACGAGAATAGGGTGCCGCGGAGCGATTATGATTCCTGGTGGACAGGCCAGTCAGATCGCCCCGTCAAATCGCTTGGCGGCGACCCACAACCCAAAAAAATTGTCGTCGGCGCCACACACCTTATATGATGACATAAGCACACGTCATGCACGGAACCACCCACGTAGGGCGTGTGGCGTGGCGGTTAGCGTGTCGATACGTTGGCTTTTCACGGCTGTCATGTCTCAACATACGATTGACGAGTCGCTGTACAGCAGGCAGCTATACGTGCTTGGACACGATGCCATGCGACAAATGTCCTCGAGCAATGTGCTCATCGTGGGCTTGCGCGGCCTTGGCGCCGAGATCGCGAAAAACATCGCTTTGGCTGGCGTTAAGAGTGTGACATTGTACGACCCCGCCCCCGTCTCCGTGGCCGACCTTAGCTCTCAATTCTTTCTGCGAAGCGAGGATGTGGGTCAACCTGGGGTGACGCGCGCGTCAGCTACAGCTTCACGCCTCTCTGAGCTCAACTCATACGTGCCCATCAAGGTACTGGATGTCCCCTCGCTGGACAAGGCCACATTGGAGTCATTCAAGGTCGTTGTACTGACGCATACACCATTGAATGAACAGCTGCGCGTGAACGACTTGACGCATAACACCTCGACACACTTTATTGCAGCCGATGTGCGTGGCTTGTTCGGCACGGTTTTTAATGACTTTGGCTCCAACTTCGTGTGCAAGGATACCAACGGCGAGCAGCCATTGGATAGTATGATTGTGTCCGTCACGCAAGATGAGGAAGGCCTGGTCACGACGATCGATGAGAAGCGCCATGGCTTGCAAGATGGCGATTATGTCACATTCACCGAGGTGCAGGGCATGTCGGAGCTGAATGGCATCGAGCCTCGCCGTGTCACTGTCAAGGGTCCTTACACATTCACGATTGGAGACACGAGATCATTTGGCGAGTACAGGGGTGGCGGTATATTCAAGCAAGTCAAGATGCCTGAAATACTCAACTTTAAGTCGTTGCGTGAGAGTCAGCAGGCACCTGAATTTCTCTACTCTGACTTTGCCAAGATAGATCGGTCTTTGATCTTGCACATTGGATTCGAGGCACTGTCAGCGTTCGAAGAAAAGAACGGCCACTCACCTCGCCCACGCAATGCCGATGACGCAAACGCCGTACTTGCTTTGGCCCACGCCATCATGCAGTCTCGAAACCAGCTACCTGAAGGTGAAGAAGCTACAAAGCTCTCGAACTGGATTCTCACCGAGCTCTCGTACCAGGCGACGGGTGATCTTTCGCCTATGGTGGCATTCATCGGTGGTTTTGTGGCACAAGAAGTACTTAAGGCGTGCAGTGGCAAGTTCCATCCTCTGATGCAGCACATGTATGCTGATGTGCTCGAGGCGCTGCCTAAAGACGTGCCCAACCTACCCGAATCTGAATTCTCGCCGCAACAATCGCGATACGACGGTCAAATCGCCGTATTCGGCAAGACGTTCCAGGAGCGCATTGGAAACACACGCCAATTTCTTGTTGGAAGCGGAGCTATTGGCTGCGAAATGCTCAAGAATTGGAGCATGATGGGTCTTGGTGCGGGTCCCCAGGGCCAGATCTATGTGACGGATCTCGACACGATTGAAAAAAGCAACCTAAACCGCCAATTTCTCTTCCGTACTCAGGATGTGGGCAAATTTAAGGCAGATACAGCCGCTGCTGCTGTGGCGGCAATGAACCCTGACCTGTCAGGAAAGATCAAGACGTTCCAGCAGCGTGTGGGACCTGAGACTGAGGATTTATACGACCAGGATTTCTTTGCCCAGATTGACGGCGTGACCAATGCGCTGGACAATGTGGCGGCGCGCAACTACATGGACAGTCGCTGTGTGTTTTTCCGCAAGCCACTCCTCGAGTCAGGGACACTCGGCACCAAGGGCAACACCCAGGTCGTCGTGCCCGATCTGACCGAGTCGTATGCGTCGTCGCATGACCCGCCGGAGAAGTCGATTCCAGTGTGCACCCTCAAGAACTTCCCGAATCAGATCGAGCACACAATACAATGGGCTCGCGAGCAATTCGATGAGCTGTTCCAGAAGCCTGTGGCGAATGTAAACCAGTACCTGTCGCAGAGTGACTACTTAACGTCGCTCTCATCGTCGGGCGACTCTGGATACGGACAGCAGGTCGAGCAGATCAAAGAATACCTTGTTGATGCTCGTCCTCAGTCATTTGACGCGTGTATTGTATGGGCTCGTCTCAAGTTTGAAGAGAACTACGTCAACATGATCAAGCAACTTCTTTTCAATCTGCCGCACGATGCCAAGACCACGACAGGACAGCCATTCTGGAGTGGTCCGAAGCGTGCGCCGTCGCCTCTGGTCTTTGATCCTCACAATGAGCTGCACATGGCTTACATTGTGGCGGCGGCGAACCTGCATGCCTTCAACTATGGCCTGAATGGCTCTACGGATGTGGGACACATCGCTCAGGTGGCGTCTCAAGTCCAGGTGCCCGAGTTTGTGCCGAAAGAGGCCAAGGTACAGATCAACGACAATGATCCGGCGCCTGGCCAAAGCACGAACGCAGCGGAAGACCAGGCGAGTCTGGAAGAGGTTGTTTCGAGTCTGCCGGCGCCTGCTTCCATGGCAGGCTATCGTCTGACGCCGGCCGAGTTTGAAAAAGACGACGACACGAATCACCACATCGATTTTGTCACGGCGGCCTCGAATCTGCGTGCCACCAACTATCAAATCGAGCCGGTCGACCGATACACGACCAAGGGCATTGCCGGCAAGATTATTCCTGCGATTGCCACGACTACGGCGCTCGTTACGGGTTTGGTGAATTTGGAGATGTACAAGCTGATGGACAACAAGCGCGATATTGAGTCGTACTCCAATGCCTTCGTGAACTTGGCGCTGCCCTTCATCGCATTCAGTGATCCCATTGCCGCACCGGTGCACAAGTACAATGACCGGGAATGGACGCTGTGGTCGCGCTTTGACGTCGAGGATATGCCATTGCGGGACTTTCTCGAGTACTTCCGTCGTGAACATGGCCTGGAGGTCACGCTCGTGTCGGGCAATATGGCGATGCTGTACGCTGATTTCATGCCGCCCAAGAAGAAGGAGGAGCGTTTGCCCATGCCTTTGCGTGAATTGGTCGAGCACGTCACGAAGAAGCCGGTTGAGCCGCATGTGCGGCACCTCAGTATCGAGATCATGGCTGACGATCTGAACGGTGAGGATGTAGAAGTGCCCACGGTTTCCGTGCGCATCAAGTAATCGTCTGGAAAATGTCGAGGGCGACGGCAAGTACCTGTTTTTGGAGTGGTCCCATAGAGGTTGCCTTGTGCTGCGCCTGCACAAATTGCCGTACAGCGGGAAGGAGGCGCGAAAGGCATGTACGAACTTGGTCGGAGCGCGACGGGCCCAGCCAGGTGGCGTACTGCGTGAGGCTTGAAATGATCGTCATAACTCGGAGGGCTAGCTCGTACATGGCTAGAGGTGAGGCGTACGTGTACGTGAGAACTTCCACGAGGGCATGAATGGACTCGGGCGGCATGCGAACCAGCAGCTCGCATGTTGCAGGCGAGGACGATAGCGTGGCTAACAGGCCCGTGACGGCCTTGAGGAGCGGCACATGCTCATCCGAGACGTCTAGAAGCGTCAGGAGAAATCGGATGCGACCGTACGGCGTATGCAACCGCATGACTTCTTCTGACGTCTCGTCGGACGAAACTTGGTCCTCACCAGACCAGTAGATAAACGTCGATTCATCCTGAGCGAGGTTGCACAGCAGCTCGAGCAGTGCACACCGGAGCATGTCCGATTCGTACTGCAGAAACATAGGTGTAATGGCTGCCTGCACATCTGCATGCTCAGAGGATGCACACTTGGCGTGTGCGACGCACGACGCCATCGCCGGCGACATGCTAGCGAGGTTCGTGAGCGCCAATGTCGCCTCGAATATCTGCAGCAGCGTCGCGGAGGGCGCGAGAAATAAGACGGCAAGGTATGCTGCTGCACGCGCGGGTGTGCCGTCTAAGCCGAACAAGAGCGCTGGATCTGTGGACACACTCAGTTTGGCCAGAGCTTGTAGCGGCACCAAGTTGCCGGTCTCCTCCTGGGTATACACATGCTGTGCCTGGGCGAGCAGCGCTCGGCTGAGACCCTGCTGTATGAGACGCCCACGAAAGGCCGCATCCTGTTCGGTCACAAGCGCTAGGAACAAAGACGACAGTGCTTGACGCAGCTGTTCAGGCTGCGGCTGTGTCGCGAGAGAAACGAGGCGTGGCACGATGTCCGCATCGACTAGGGCACGTACCCGGCGCTTGACAGCAGCAGGCTGGAGTCGCTCATCGGCATCGTCATCCTGCACGTCCTGCCCCGCCTTTTGCATCGCCGAGCGGCGGAGAGCATGGATATGTTGGTCCTGTGCGCTGCGCTGGGGCAAGTATGCCGTCATGGTCGTGAGAATCGACACAATCACGAACGCATGCGCAGGAGCAAGTGGTGTAGGAGCGTCCTTATCACTGTATACGGACATTTGTGAGCCAGAAGCGTCGCGCGCCGGAAAAAGCGACTTTTTGGGCATGTCTAAGAGCGTGCCCAGCTTTCGCAGCGTGGCTCCTCGCTCGCTGAGGGCGACACGCTGGGCGGGCCGCGATACGAGGTAGTAGAGCGATTCAAGCGCATCTCCATAGGCCGTGTACACCGGCTCAAAATACAGAGGCACCAAGACCTGCGCTGGAGGTGGCGTTGTCTCTAGAAACGAAATGGTGGACGCCCATGTAGCGCAGCATACGTCGTCTGGCAAGGCCTTGTCGGACTGTATGGCGAGCTTGATGTGCACGAGATCGATAATAGCGCGCAGCGGTGCACTCGCCTCTGACTGGGAGGCGAGCCATTGTGCAACTGCCTCTCGAGCGGCCAATTGAGACCGCAGCGGCGCGTGGGATGCACCTTCACTAAGCATATGCGCCGCTGCACAGGCATCTTCGTCACATTCTGCATGTGCCAATACGGCGTCCACGATGCCATGGTCCACTAGCGCCGCCGCTAACGGCACTTGCGACAGGCACACGAACCCCATGACCACGGCCACATCGCGCGCATGACCAGCTACCGCCTGGAGGAGGACGTGGGCCCACGCAGGTGCCTCGATGGGATCCACTTGGGTCACTGCAGCCATGTCATCGAGAAGCGATGGCGTAGCATGTGCCTGTGTTGCTGCCTGTGTCAGTAGCGCATGGGCTACTCGCGGCCCTGGTTTGTCGTCCATCCGGGGACAAGGACAGAGGCGCTGCTGTGCCTGGGCTGACAAAGCATGGATTTTTTGAGCTCGCGGCGATTTTTCCTGCGACGACGGGCAGCGCCACATCGTCGGTCGACGCTGCTTGCGCTTGCCCACGAAAATGAAAGAGCTCGTCGTGCAGGATGCGCCCAAAAAAATCAAGAGCATCCAGTTCGGCGTCATGTCCAAACAAGAGATTGTCAACCTGGCTGAGCTCGAAGTGGTCACACGCGACATTTACAACTTGCCTGATCGGCAGCCACGAGTAGGCGGTGTGCTCGACCGGCGCATGGGCGTGAGCGACAAAGTGAGCACCTGTGAGACATGTGGTCACCGCATGGCTGACTGTGTGGGCCATTATGGCTACATCAAATTGGTCCTGCCCGTGTTCCACGTCGGCTTCTTCAAGCACATTGTGAGTATTCTCCAGATGGTGTGCAAGTCGTGTTCACGCGTCTTACTTGAGGAGCCAGATCGCCGTCGCTTTCTTCGTCGCTTCCGTCGGCCAGGCCTCGAGAACTTGCAGCGCACCCAGACATTCAAGGCCGTGAACACAGCGGCGCGCAAAGTCCTTTACTGCCCACATTGTGGCTCGACCAACGGCACGGTCAAAAAGGCAGGTGTGCTCAAGATCGTCCACGAGAAGTTTCGACAAAAAAAGACCGAAGAAGAGCAACTGGATTTCCGCAAGACGTTTACGACCGCCGTCCAAATGGGCCACGGCGAACTGGCGCCTCACCTGAACAAAGCACAGGAAGACTTGAATCCGCTGCGCGTACTCGACTTGTTCCGCCGCATCTCCGACGAAGACTGCGAGCTGCTAGGACTCAAACCGCAGTTCGGCCGCCCAGAGGAGTATATCTGGCAGTATATCTGCGTGCCGCCAGTGTGCATTCGCCCAAGCGTGGCTCAGGATGGCGCTACCAACGAGGATGATCTGACCGTGAAGCTGACCGAGATTGTCTTTACGAACAATATTATCAAGTCTGGTCTGACCAAAGGCAGCAAAGGCACGACGACGGCCCAGCTGGTGGAACAATGGGACTTTCTTCAGCTCAGTGTGGCTCTGTACATCAACTCGGAAATGCCCGGCGTACCGCCGATGAGTGGGCACAAGCCCATACGTGGCTTTTGCCAGCGCCTCAAGGGTAAGCAGGGTCGTTTTCGCGGTAACTTGAGCGGCAAGCGTGTCGATTTCTCCGGTCGAACCGTCATTTCACCTGATCCGAACCTGGCCATCGACGAAATCGCCGTGCCGGAACGCGTCGCCAAGATTCTCACATATCCTGAACGTGTCTTTGCGCACAATATCGAAGCGATGCGCGCGGCTGTGCGCAACGGTACAGATACACATCCAGGCGCCAACTACCACGTCAACGGTCGTGATGGTTTCAAGCGCTTTCTCAAGTTCCCTGGCATGCGGGACGACATTGCCGCCAATCTCTGTGTGGGAGACATTGTCGAAAGACATATACGCGATGGCGATATCGTGCTGTTCAATCGACAGCCGAGTCTGCACAAGCTTTCGATCATGTGCCACCGCGTCAAGGTCCGGCCATGGCGAACATTCCGTCTGAACGAATGTGTGTGCAACCCATACAATGCCGACTTTGATGGTGATGAAATGAACATGCATGTCCCTCAGACGGAAGAGGCGCGAACAGAGGCGCTCACGCTTATGGGTGTTCGGCACAATCTCGTAACGCCGCGGAACGGAGAGCCTATTATTGCTGCTATCCAGGACTTCATCACTGCTTCTTACCTTATATCTCGCCGCGACCGCTTCTTTACTCGCGCGCAGTTTGTACAGTTATGCTCGTACTTTGGTGATGCTACACTGCACATTGATATCCCGCCCCCGGCTATTCAAAAACCCGTGCGTCTTTGGACGGGCAAACAGCTTTTTAGTACGCTCATCCGCCCGAACAAGTCTTCGTCGGTGCTTGTCAACCTAGAAGCCCGATGTCGCACATTTGAAAAGCCGCGTGATGGTCATCCCAAAGAAATGTCCCCTAACGACGGGTACCTTGTGATCCAAAACAGCGAAGTACTGTGTGGTGTCATGGATAAAGCCACGGTTGGCGATGGTAACAAGCATTCTGTATTTGGCGTAATTTTGCGCGACTATGGACCAGATGCCACCGTGGCTGCTATGAATCGCCTCGCCAAAACATGCGCTCGATGGCTTTCCAACCAAGGCTTCTCTCTAGGTATCGGTGATGTCACACCGGGCGATCGCCTGCGCAAGACCAAAGACCAGCACGTGGAGGAAGCGTACCGCCAATGCTCGGATCTCATCGACATGGCTAAGCGCGGCAAGCTTGAAAACTTGCCCGGTTGCAATCAGGAGCAGACGCTTGAAAGCAAGATTTCGGGCGTCCTTTCAAGTGTGCGCAGTGATGTCGGTGAAATTTGCATGACAGAGCTGAGCCGGCACAATGCGGCCCTTCTCATGTCCGTTTGCGGCTCCAAAGGATCCAAGATCAATGTGGCCCAAATGGTCGCATGTGTCGGACAACAAATCATCTCTGGATCACGAGTACCAAATGGATTCCAAGACCGCTCGCTACCACATTTCCCGAAGAAATCCAAGGATCCACCATCGAAAGGGTTCGTGCGCAACAGCTTTTTCTCAGGCCTGGAGCCTACCGAGTTCCTGTTTCATGCTATTAGTGGACGTGAGGGTCTGGTTGATACAGCCGTCAAGACCGCTGAAACGGGTTACATGCAGCGGCGACTGATGAAAGCGCTCGAAGATCTGTCGACTCACTACGACTTCTCCGTTCGCAATTCCGAAGGCGGTGTCGTGCAGTTCCTGTATGGCGACGACGGATTGGATCCTGCTGAACTTGAGGGCAATGCTCTTCCAGTTGAATACCATCGCACTTTCCTTCATGCTGCTGCGAAAACGGCTGATATACCCAGCCGCTACCTTCTGCCATACGAAGTCATGAACATGGTCGATGAGGCGCTCTCTGAAGATCGATTCCAGCGCCTGTGTACTGCCAAGTATATCGAGCAGGTGCGCGACTTTTGCCATGATAAAATTGCCAAGCACATGGCTCGTACGCGTGAAGTGTACGGCATGTACCCGGCATTGACTCGCGACGGCGACTTTGATGCTGACACAGACTTGTCTCTGGGCGCTGATGAGGCCCAGCGTGCCATTGTGGAAAACAAGGCGCGTGTCTCTGAGGCGACCATCCGCGAGTTCTTGCATTTATGCTGGGAAAAGTACATGCGCGCTAAGATTGAGCCTGGCTCGGCAGTGGGGGCAGTGGGTGCTCAGTCAATTGGTGAACCTGGTACTCAAATGACTTTAAAGACGTTCCACTTTGCTGGTGTTGCATCTATGAATGTGACGCTGGGTGTACCACGTATCAAAGAGATCATCAATGCTGCCAAAGCTATCAATACACCGATTATTGCAGCCAAGCTTGTGAGTGAGAAAAATGAGCGGGCAGCTCGTATCGTCAAAGGTCGTATAGAAAAGACCTATTTGGGCGATATCGCATCTGTCATCGAAGAGGTATGGGCGGGAAATTATACATATCTAGGTGTGCAAATTGACATGGACGCCATCCAAAAGCTGCAGCTTGAGGTTACTCTGGACGATATAAAGCGCGCCATCGTGAATATGCCTCGCATGAAGATCAAAGAGGAACGCGTAATCGTACAGCCAAATCAGAACGCTTTGCACATTTATATCCACTCAGATGAGAAGGAGAAGGATGTTTACTACTCTCTCAAACACCTCAAGCGGCAGCTTCCCAAAGTCGTTATTAAGGGCATTCCAAATGCAAGCCGTGCTGTAATCAGCGATGAAAAGAACGAAAGAAAGCTTTTAGTCGAAGGCTACGGTCTACGCGAAGTCATGACTACTGAAGGTGTGGTTGGAACACAAACATATACGAACCACGTGATGGAAATGCAACAAGTTTTGGGTATTGAGGCCGCTCGTAACTCTATCTACCGTGAAATCGACTACACTATGGCCAGTCATGGTATGTCCATTGATCCTCGTCACGTCATGCTCTTGGCCGACGTCATGACGTACAAAGGTGAAGTTTTGGGTATCACAAGGTTCGGTGTGGCAAAGATGAAGGATTCAGTCCTTATGCTTGCGTCATTTGAGAAAACTACAGATCACTTGTTCGATGCTGCACTTTATGGAAAATCCGACTCTATCGCTGGTGTAAGTGAGTGTATTATCATGGGCAATCCTGCGCAGACAGTCGGTACAGGTATGCCGGCTCTTGTTTGTCCTGCACCCTCGATTCCTCCACGGCGACCCTTGGTGTTCGATCAATAGCCCTCCACGTTAGATTAGTCATCATACGAATATTTTTCTTGAAAAAAAGTATCTGTCGAAATTTTTTTGCTTCATCGCCGCCATCTTCGTTTCAAGATGGGCAAAAAAGACAAATCTGCCGCTGTGTCGGCAAAGGCTGCGCCTAAAAGCGATGTCAAGCCGAAGAATGAAGAGAAAGGAATGAAGAAGGCTTCTTCTTCTGTTGAGAGTAGCTCTAAGAAGTCGAAAAAGCCCGAGCCGATGGATGAAGATTCATCTGATTCAGAAGACTCGGAATCTGACGACTCTGATTCTGAAAGCTCTAGTAGCTCTGATGATTCTGATGAATCTAGCGATTCAGATGATTCAGATGATAACTCGGACGACTCAGATGACGACTCACAAGATGATTCTGAAGAAGACTCGAGCGACTCTGACGACTCGGACAATAGCGATGAATCAAAAAAGAATGTCGAAAATGAGTCAGGTTCGAGCTCAGAGTCCGATTCCGACTCTGATGACTCCGACGATGACGAAAAACCCTCTGAAAAGAAGCAACAAAGTCCGGAATCTGAAGATTCAGATGATTCTGACGACTCCGATGAGTCAGATGATTCAGAGAGCTCTGATGACTCCGACGACTCTGATTCCAATGATTCAAGCGACAACGAAGCGCAATCATCGAAGCAAAAGTCTGAGAGCTCTGACTCAGACGACTCTGATGAGTCTGACGATTCTGAAGACTCAGACGATTCTGATTCCGATGACTCAGATGAGAATGAAAACAATGCATCGAAAGGAAAGTCTAAGAGCTCCGATTCAGATGATTCAGAGGACTCTGATGACTCTGATTCTGATGACTCTGATTCTGACGACTCTGATTCAGATGATTCAGATGACTCTGGTTCAGATGACTCTGACGATGATGACAAGAAGACATCAGAAGAAAAGTCTGAGAGCTCTGACTCAGACGATTCAGATGACTCTGAAGAAGAGAACTCGAAAAAGCAAGAAAGTTCTGACTCGGACGAGGATTCGGACGATCAAGAGTCCTCCGATGATGAGTCCTCAAAGGAAAACTCTACTGAAGACTCTGACTCATCTGAATCTTCAGACTCGGACTCGGATTCGGATTCAGACTCAGACTCAGACTCGGATTCAGACTCGGACTCGGACTCTGAATCTGAGTCGGATAAGAGTACAGAGTCCAAGAAGACTAGCGACAAGAAGCGCAAGTCAGATGAAATGGAAGAGCAGAAAACCACGAAAAAGTCCAAGGTCGATCAGTCGGAAGATACAGGTATCAAGACCCTGTGGGTTGGCCAGCTGAGCTGGAATGTCGACAATGACTGGCTCAGGAGTGAATTCGAGCAATACGGTACCGTACTTGATGCACGTGTGCAATGCGATCGTGACTCCGGTCGTAGTCGTGGCTTTGGATACGTCGACTTTTCCACATCAGCTGAAGCGCTTCGTGCTTCGAAGGAAGCTCATGGCAAAGAACTTGATGGCCGTGCTCTTCGTGTGGATCTGCAACCTCCTCGTGGCCCTCAGGAGCGTGTCGAATCTCGTGCCAAACACTTTAAGGATGAGCTGAGTGCACCTTCCAACACGCTTTTTATCGGCGGTCTTGCTTGGGCATTGACAGAAGACGATGTCTGGAATGCATTTGCCGAGTTTGGGGAAGTAGCGGGTGTTCGTCTTCCGAAAGAGATCGAGTCTGGCCGTCCCAAGGGCTTTGGGTATGTGGAGTTTACTTCAGAAGAAAATGCCGCCAAGGCACTGGAAGCCATGAATGGTCAAGCTTTGGGCGGCCGTCCCATTCGCATTGACTTTGCTGGCAAGCGTGATAACAGCAACTCCTCGCGTGGCGCACCTCGTGGTGGTAATTCTGGTCGTCCTCGCGACAGCGGTTGGGGAGGACGTGCCGGTGGTGCCCGCTCCGCGTCCGGAAGCGCCCGTTCTGGAGCTATTGCCCCTTCTACGGGTAAGAAAATGACCTTCGATGATTAAATGATCATATTTTGTTCATATTATTCAGAAAGATACAGTATGTTACTGGCTAAACATAGAATAGCAATATTAGCTGATTTGTACGACTGCGAGAAACCAGAACGAGACACTGAACGGTGTTTAAAGCATTACACATTACAATGAGAGGTGGCGCTAGCACTAGTGCTTAAATGCACATAGACGCGTCTATCAACTAATGAGCCAATCGTTTGGCGTGAAAAGCTCGAATTGCACGTTGTCCCCAGGAATGCCAGTTTCCTTGAGATCCTTGGCAGCCGCCTGAAGAAATTCTGTCGAGCCACACAGGTAGACGAGTGCATCCTTTGGCAAGGATTCTTTGCCAAGGTTGAGCTTCTCACCGACAGTCGTGGTACCATCAGAAGTGCCCTCTGCATACCAAGAATGGAAGCGGCAGTTGGAGAGCTTCGAAACGAGCTGCTTGGCCTGCGAAGCGAACGCATCCGTAGCAGCTGTCTTATCGACGTGAAGGACAATGATCTGGCGCTCAGACTTGTCGTGCACAAGGCGCGAAAGCATACCCATCATAGGGGTAGCACCAATACCGGCAGAAACGAGCACAACAGGTGCGGAGCTCGCGGTATTCAACACCAGATCGCCAAATGGCACAGAAACCTCAAGCTCCGTGCCAACTCGGGCATTTTGTGAAAGCCAGTTCGATACTTCACCTGCTGGTGCACTTTCGGTAGCGGTGACAGCCTTGACAGCGAAACTTAGACGACCTGCTTTGACGCCGTCATCCACGAGACTATACTGACGCAACTGTCCAGCGCCATCTGGTAGACGAGCACGCACGGAAATGTACTGACCCGGCTTATGAGCTGGTAACGGCTTGGACGCATCAGTGCTTTCGATGCTGAATAAAGTTATATCGTCTGTCAACTTGTCAGACTGAACAACCTTGACCTGGCGGAACACCTTACCAGGTTCGACACCCGCCTCGTCGTAAAGTCCTTTCTCAAACTTGATGAGCATGTCGGCCATGAGCCAATAGACACGGTCCCAAGCCTCAGCGACTTCCGCAGTCACCGTATCAGCACCAAGCACTTGGACAATGGCATAGAATAAGTTATCGTGCACGATCTGGTATTGGTCCGCTGTGATACCCAATGCAGCATGCTTGTGTCCAATGCGCGAGAAGAGATGTGCAGGAAGCTCCTCATTTTCATTCACAAGCTTTGACGCGAATACAGCCACCGAGGCAGCCAGGGCCTTTTGTTGGGCGCCCTGCTTTTGGTTGCCACGATTGAAAAGGTCTTTGATCAATTCAGGGTGATTCTGAAACATAGTCTTGTAGAATAGACTAGTAATTTCATTGATATGCTGACCTACCAGAGGCAAAGTGGCACGAATGACATTAGCGTGCTTTTCCGACAATTGAGGCTTCTCCCAAGTCATGGTCGTGGTAATCTGAAGTCAAGGTGACTTTGATGGTCACTTTTAAATAGGTGGCACGCAAGTGGCTAAGTCTGGACCGAAACCGCCGATACTGGCACGTGCGTCAGGCACACTGTCGGCCCGAATCTAGCCGCGTTTTTCGCTTAAGAGTCTAAGTGCCCATCGGCATCACTCCACATTTCGAAGACCCAGAGTTGTTCACACGCACTGCACGGCGAAGCCAGCGTCGGCGTCGTGTGACGGCTAGAGCACTTAAGTCAGAGTCCATGTCGGTAGATTGATTTTCATCTTCATCTTGAGACCAATAAAATGGCGACTTGGGCGCAGATTCATCAGTGCCATAGGCATAGGGTGCCGGATGGCACCACGATGCGTCCGTGTACACGTAGCCATGATCATCCACACCAACGGAGCTCCAGGCCCCACCCCAGTCAATTCTCCAATTTTCTCCCTCGATCCATTCATACCCTTCGTCGAGCTGATAGTCAACATCATCGGCACGAAGGGGGAAGTCACTCGGAGCCGTGATATCGACAGAATAACCATCGATACCCCGGGTCCATGGCCGACGTTCGTCAGCCCGAAGATGACGTGAAGACCAATTCAAATCACTTGAGACACTTCGGCGACCAGGTTGATAGCGTTGGTTTTCAAACATTTCCACATCTTTCCATCCGCGCTGCCACACAAACTCGGGCAATCGGTCTTCATCTAGCATATCAATGAGGCGCTGCTTAAACCGATGCTGACGCTGAAGAGACTTAAATCGGCTAGGTGAATCTCTCGACTGCTTCTTCACAGCTTCCATAGCTGGCTTTAGCCATGGATGATGCGCGACAAGAACGAGCTCACCTCCAAAAAAGGCAGCAAGACGCCATGGAATCAAAGGTGCGACAAAGTATGCTGCAATCAATGCCACAATACATATTTGAAATATACGAAGTGTGCGTGGCACATCAGACCAGTTAAGATATTTGACGACCGGTGAGATATTGTCATAACCGTCAATGATAAGTCGCATCATATTCTGGATGTCCCGCATATGCATGAAATACTTGAGCTCACCTTCTTTAACAGGTCGAGGCTCAATAGGAGGGGCTCTTGGCTCATCGCGCAGCATGTCTGGTACATTAAAGGAAGCGCGTAAGGCATCGCACGGGGCCTTGTTGCGATCTTCGTGAGTTAAAGGAAAACGTATAAAATATGTATTGCACATAATGGTTAAAGCGATGGCAGGCGGAACACAGAGAAAAAGACGCGGGTACAATGACACGACGGCCCAAATGCCCATCCACAGGGTCGTCCATGGCCAATCATCCCACATGAGGGTGGATTCCACAGCATCCTGGAACACAAATAGGGGACCCGACTTTTGCACGAACCCTCGGAAGTTGACAGCTGTTGTTGCAACAGAGAGCGGTGCTTTTCGATTTTTGGTTGGAAGCCTGATGGGCTCATCGTTGACAGCGATGATGGACCGCACGACCATTGATGACATGGAGTCCATAGCTCGTTGGGAAAGCGACATACTCGTTTTGACAGAGACTGATGGACTCGAATTTCCCTTTTCCTCAGTCTCTTCAACAAGAATTTTGCCATTTATCTTGGCCAGGTTGTCCTCTGTAACGGGCGCTGGCTCGTTGTCAGGCATGATGGCTGCTCAAAACCGACCGAGAACCATCCGGCAACATTATGCTGCCTGGCCCTGCTTAAGCGGAGTATCCACGTGGCCCCACGTGTAAATAGGGAAATTGGGGACGCGCGTCCAACTCCCCTGGCTCTGGCAACAGGGTCGCTGCTAGGCGCGCATGGGAGCCGACTCTGTGCATAGGGCGTTCAGTCCGCGGATTGCTGTACTGAGCTGTCAGGATGCTAATTTAATTGCAGTAAGAAATGGATTTTCTTGCTTTGCTGACTTGCTTCGCCCCTTTGAAAGTACTTCTCAGAATGGTACGATACGTGACAACTAACACAGTCACCGTCCGTACTTCCCAGCTGGAGCAGCGCATGATTCCCCGATTTCATGTACGATTCGATATGCTTGATGAATTTTTGATTCTTGGAAATGAGCCTGTCCCCATCGACAAATTGCTGGACACAGTACAGCGATTTTTTCATGGCGAGATTCAGGACTGTGATCCTCTCCTACCTCTTGTTCCTCCTGAAAACGAGTATCAGGCTTGGAATGAGAAGCTTCACCAGCAAAATGAGTCGTTTTCATGCTTTGCTTCGATCCTGTACGGCTACCGGCCTATTAGCTCGTTTGATACCATGTCACACCCTTGCGCTATGGTACTTGCAGTATCATCCAACAACCCCGATCCACTTAATGCTTTCGCGCGACTGTACGAACAGTCAAAGAAGGCAGATTTGTTCGCTAAGCAGCCCTTCGTCGAATCAGATATACTGCGATGCTATCTTGTCGTTCACGACACGGCAGCTCTAGGAACCGACATGTCCCGATCGATGGGATTGTTCGAGGAGGTGCGCCGGACCTATGGCTTGGACTGTGCTATTGTGCATGTGAACTCGGCTAGTGAGCCTGTTCCTGAGGTGCACGCGCTATACACGAACAATGCTCAAAGAGTGCCTTCGCGTGTATGCGCCAAGGAAGGCGCGTCGCTAGCTCAGCATATGTCATTGCAAGATGCTCAACGCTTACAGTCTTATGTTCGGGAACTCATTACTAAAAGCCTGGTTCCTTTTTTGGAGCGCTCTGTTCAACATCTTGGCGAACACATTTCATCCCAAAGGCTTGGCCTCACGGGACGCTTGCTCGGTGCAAGTCGGAAATGGCTTCTGCCTCGTAGCTCAACCGGATCATTAACCTCCAGGCTCAACCATGGTGTATACCCTGCCAACTCAATTGTGTCGCAAACGCGACGTCTTGGTGATTTGGCAATGCATGTGCGTGATTATCGTTTAGCATCGACCACGTACGATGCCGCATATCGCGACTATGAAGAGGATCAGGCAGCCATGTACAGTGCTTGTGCGAGTGAAATGCTGGGTCTAGCCCAGGTGCTACATGCGAGCTTGTCGCGCAAGGGGCCTTTGCCCCCGCCTTCTGCATATCTGCGTGCGTGCGATGAATACATCAAGTTGCGCACAGGTGAATTTTATGCACTGCGCGCATCCGTCCTTTATGCAGCTCTTTTTAACGAGATGCAAAAGTACGATATGGTCGCTATGGCCTCGTTCCGCGCAGCTCAATTCACTGATGAAATTGTGCGTGCACTACTGCTAGAGCAAGCCTCCATGGCCTACCTTCGTATGGAGCGACCTCACACACGGCGCAGTGCTGCGTCATTACTGCAAGCCGCTTCTCAATATGAAGCGTGCGGCCAGAAACATCTTGCCCTACGCTGCTATACATGCGCAGCCAATTTTTACAAAACCCGCTGCACATCACTGTATGATCACGCTCTTTTTAAAATGGCTTTTCTCGTGCACAACAGCGGTCGTATCGACGAGGCACTCTCGTACCTTTTACCCCTTCTTCATGGCAGTCTCCCTTCCATTGACGAACTACATCTTCATGCAATCGAAAGTGTCGCTAAATATGCTCACGAGCACCGTGTGTCACTCCCTTCACCTTTCATTGTTGCTGAAAAATGCTGCATTTTACGACCTTCTTCAAGCTATAATGATAATCCGTGCATTTCTGTGAACGAGCCTTGCCGCATCCAACTTTTTCTTGTCAATCCCCTCGGCGTGCGCGTATCATTGACCGACGTGCGTCTTCACTTTTCCCGGGCACAGCAGGATGGAACAGGACTTTCCAGTCCTGTCGAAGCGGATGCCCCTGTGCAAGACCTCATCTTGGAACCCAACGAGCGCAGATGCGTTGTATGCTCTGCCCGAATTTCCACAGACGGATATGCGCGCGTCTCGCATGCCACTTACACACTGTCTCGTGTTTTACATGTGCAACAATCGCTCCATAAGCTCGGCCCACGTTTGCAAACGACCGTCGAGCAGCGGCGTTCGCGGACATACGCACACGACAAATCGTTATTGGTTTGGGTCTCTAAGGACATGCCATGCCTTGAGCTCGATGTGACTGCACCCTCTCACGTCACGGTTGGTGAAATTGTACCTGTCTCTGTACGTATCACTAACACAAGCTCGATCGACATTGAATCTGCATCTATGAGTACCTCACCATGTAACATGCTAGCTTCAAGCTCGCCCTCGGAGTCTTTGCCATCGCTCCTTGCGCCTTCGACATCGGAGCATGCACTACCTAAGCTGACAGCTGGTGCTCATTGTGATATGTCGTGCATTTGGCATGTTACTGATCCAGGAAATCACACGCTCACTTGGCATGTCAAATACGCCACATCCACGCATGGTTCTTTTGAAGTGCGTGCTTCGCGGCAAATCCAAGCCCAAGCCATGATGAATGCCTCTTTCCATATCAAACTCGCAGATCAGGCACAACCAGCATACATGCTTGCATTTCATGTTTCGAATGTGGGGCCGAAAGCTGTGACCTGCACGGGCATTTCTTTCGTGAGTCCCTTGTGGAAATCAGCTGTAAGCTCAATGCAGCCTGCTCTTCTTGCACCAGGCGATACATTGGCATCGTTGGCCCGTTTACAGCCAAGTCCGACAAATTATACCCTTGCCTCTACTGTGCGTGTATTGCACGCCTTTTTCGACGGATCAGAATCGCTTCCGTCCCCGGCACCTATTCCTGTGCACGTGTCGCAGCATGGCGATACGCCTGCGGCCTGTCTTTTACATCACGCGTCATTATATACTGCCTCGAGAAGTGTCTGGGCTCGTCAAAGGCAGGCCAGCGAGTTCGACTACCTTCCACCGCACATTGTGCATGCCTTGCCATGCATGGACCCCAATGATATCGATATGGCTGTGCATTGGCGTGACGAAAATGGAAAACTCGGTGACACGCTTTTTTGTGGCGTTCGTGTGGGCTTCCAGTATGCGTCTGTGGATGATATGGCCATACTCAACCTCCTACTTAAGTCTGATACGCCTCAACGGGCCATGTATGAGGAGACGGCTCGTGAACGAGTCATAATGAAAGGACGACTTAGCAAATCAGTTTGGGCAAACGTTGTCTTGCCACTCTCTATCTACGTGCCCATAAACGCGATTCAAATGGAAACAGCTCCTTTCGTATGTCCCATGACGCTGCATGTGCGCAACGAGGCGCCGTGGCCATTACACTTTTCTATCGAAATGGTGTCATCGAACACAGGTATCACATGGCTTGGAAGTATAGCACACAAAGGCACTGTTCCGGCATGGTCATCCATTCCTATCCGTGTCTGTGTGTTCGTACCAAAGCCTGGAATGTATGAGGATTTGGGTGCATGGCGATGCTCAGCGACGCTGCAAGATAAACACGGACAACCAGTGCATGTCTGGACCAGCACATGTGCTCTCAAGGTGCCCCTCATGGCGTCTTTGTAAATGTTTCATTCCACAGGGAAATCCGCCCATCTTTGCTTCCGCATGCCAGCAAGAGCTGATTCGAAGCTGATGTTTCTTCAGCGTCTTCATCGCTGCTCTCATCCAAATGTGCATGTAGCACATGCACATCATCATGGCGTACAAAAGACAAGGCGTAAATGCTGTCCTTGTGATAAGCGAGCTTGGCTAAGGGCTCGAGTGATGGCCATGTAAATACCCGCACACAGGCGTCCCATCCACCGAGTACACATACCCGCCCATCCCATCGTACACTTGCGCAAGCGTGACCGGGTCGCTTAATCCGCTGTACGTGTGGGACAGCATCTTGATGAAGTGCAGTGCGCACTATATTATAGTCGGCACCCAAACTCAAAACACTGTCACGCGTGGGCGAAATGCAAAGCGCCATGATCGATTCAGCATGGCTTTTGTGCGTCCATACAAGCGTTGGTTCCATAGAGGATGCTGGGATAGTCCATGCTTGTAGAACGCCGTCCTCATATCCAGCTACAATCCAAAGAACATCACGTAGGATACATATCTGAAGAGCCATAACAGTAGCAGGTCGCTCTGTGCCTGACCGAATGTCAGCCTGGCGTCCGAGCGACTCAATGATGCGCCGTTTCGACGGTATGTGGTATAAGTCAATCCATCCGGATTCAAGTGTGTTCGGAACCGCCAGCCAGCCATCTAGTGTCGAGGTATCTTCGTTTCGTATGCACATGTCATATGCACAGTAATTGAGAGTATTCACACTCATTTCATGGAGCATGGTAGGCACAGGTAAATTTTTCGCCATGCTGCTGGACAGAGCCACAGATCCAAGCTCATCGGGCATTTTCCACACTCGCAAGCTGTGATCACGGCCATGAGTAACCAAATACCCAGACCAAGCATCAGCACGAAGCACTGCGCCGCGGTGAGCTTGCCAAAATACGATAGGACGGTATGTCGACAGCGTCGTGACAGAGACGCGACCTTCGGCATCACCTGCTACAAGCATGTGTCCATGATTTACGAGTGCTACAGTATGCACAGGAATAGGTGCATGATGTCGCACGATCCACGCCGGTGTGGGTGACGCGTCAGTCCCAGCTAAGAGCATGAGAGCAGCAATGTGGAGTATGCACCGTGAGTTTACCTGCTCCGGCCATGTCGTTCTCGTTTGGCTTTTGTGTCGACGAGGAAGGTGCACCTGGAGAGCATGCTTCAGTAGTGCAGACTTCCCCATTGCAGGACCCATGCAATACATCTGCAAAAGAACTTTTTTTGAGCGACTTGGTACGCAGACTACAGGCTAATGTAGCTCACCTGTATACCGGAGAAATTGTCCTACTCACCCGTTCTCATTACTCAAACCAGTGAGCCAATTACCCTAGTTCGCCGGGACTTGTTCGATGTGCGCTTCCAAATCATACATAATGACGGTCAGGTGGCCGATGCAGAGAGCGACTTGATCCCCGGAGTGTATGAAGGCGGACTCAAGACGTGGGAGTGTGCTTTGGACCTAGTGGCCGAGCTGGACAAGCAGCTCACGACAGTATCAAGCCAAGATGCTACTTGGCCAAGCGGTCGTCACACGGTGGAACTCGGATGCGGCACAGCCATCCCATCTTGTTATATCCTGGATCGAATTTTGCGTGCGCGTCACTCGTCAAAAGGCAAGAGCACATTGACTTTGTGTGATTACAACCAAGAGGTGCTTTCGTTGGTACGTACCATTTTACCAACATACAGGTCGTTCTTCCCAACTTGTTGTTGACATGGTACTTCTCGCCCTCAGGGAGGGAGACGCTGGGTCATTCGCTATCGGCGATGGAACCGGGCGAATTGGAAGTCGACGAGGACTTATTGCTCAAATTTCAGCATGCATTAGCGAGCCATCAAATTGAGCTCCGCTTCTTCTATGGTGGCTGGGACTCGCTCCGGCTTGCCAATCGAGCTGATCTGGTGCTGTCTAGCGAGACGGTATACTCCTTGTCCAGCTTGCCCTCGCTGTGTCGTGTTTTACACAGTCTCTGCTGGCCCACATCGAAGGACCAGCAAGATGCTGGGATGGCGCCAAACTCGACGCTTTGTCTCGTTGCTGCCAAGGTGCTGTACTTTGGAGTGGGTGGCGGCGTCGACGCTTTTGTTCGAGAGCTTGAGATCCAAGGTGGATGGCACAGCCTGAAGCGAACACAAGTGATGGGCGTGGGTCGTGCGGTGATACAGGCGGGGTGGCTGACTTAACTTGAACCGATTATCCTTGAGTCAAGCTGCTCATGCTTCCCATCTCGCTTACGACATTGAATCGTGCTTTGGTATGTTCGCCATTCCGGGACATGCATTGTGCGTCGGCCGCGTCCATTCTTACACGATCATGCACCTCGGTGCTCTACGTTCATATATGGCGAAGCAGCAATTTTTGCGTCCATTTTGGTGAGAGGTGATCGGGTGGGTATGCAAGCAGCTTGAGGAAAAGCTATCGAAGGTGGTAGAGTGATTTACACGGACAGACACATAGGTTCACGACGAGCACACACTATTAATAGAAAACATATCTTGGTGTGCTGCGGCTTGTCGGTACAGCTGACAGACAGCGAAATGTACGGCTGGCAATCAAAAGCTTTCAAATTCACTAGCCGAGCTTCTTCTTGGATCAGAGCTGTATCTAGGGTTCGTAGATTGTATTTTTAAAAGGGGCATGCCGTAACACAGGAGCCCTTACATGTACTGACAACAAGTGCACTATGTGGGATGGTACTCAATTACTCGTTCTCTTTTCGATAAACTGCCTACATGGATCTCCCGAAGCCGACGTTGTGAAACCAGCCTGACTTGGGCCTGGCACACCCATAATGGAATGAGCGCTGCCCTCGACTACGTTGAGCAAGAGCAGTGAACCGCACGGGTGGATACCACATGTGGAGAAAGCTAGTGTAAGCGAACACTGATTCGTCGCTCTTCCCATCGCTGGTTCTACTTAACGAAGAGGAACGCGTTGGCCATGGAAGCTCAAGAAATTTTGGCCAACATAGCCTTTACTACATCAGGCGCGCTTGTTGATCTTGTTGACAGTACGTTTACCAGTGATGCGTGTGCTCATCTCTTCAGAAAAGGTGATTGTCATTCTTCGCGACGGACGTAAGCTCATCGGTATCCTGCGATCGTATGATCAATTTGGTACGTTAGCCAAGGCTTACGCAGCGAATCTTGTCCTACAGGAAGCGATCGAACGTATTTTTGTCGGGAACCGCTATGGTGATGTTCCCAAAGGCACGTTTATTGTGCGTGGAGAGAATGTCGTATTGATGGGCGAAATTGATCTCGACAAGGAAGACAACGTCTCACCCTCTGTCGCTTCTTCTATACCCGAATCTGCTCTTCCTCAGCTTCTTGAGGCACATGCGGCAGAGAACGTCACGAAATCGCAATCGGAGCAGCGCAAGGCCGCCATGTTGCGATCCTTGCGCGGCTTCTCCGGTGAAGGTGCCGAGGGTGATAGCTACTAGATAAAGGGACTGCCTACATGTGAACACCCCTATGACGATTTCTTCGTTTCTCGACGCTTTTCCTGCTCGACAACTTCTTCGACCACGGTTGATGTCTTTTCCTTCACACTAAGACTGTCCTGTTCGGCCAGCTCGGGACGGAGTTCCGTCTCAGATGCACCGAATTGGGGTATGCGCATAGGGAGAAGGATACGCTCGAGTGGTGATGGTGGATTTGGTCGCAGCGTAACATCGAGCCAACGTTGAAGAGCTGTTCCGTCAGTCGTATCAATACATACACGAACGCATATCTTTCGATGATACATTCACAGCACAGCTAGAAGGAGTGAGTGTGTCACGCATACGTACATCCCACGTTGAATACACGCATTCGACAGCTTATAGTCTGCATCCTCTGTCGACGTAAAGGTCTTGGACTTGGCAAGACGGTCGTCGTCCTCTTGTAGGATGCGCATATGAGATACAATGCGACTTCGTTGCATAATAGAGCCGCCCCATTTGGAAAGGTTGTAGATCGTGGTGAGATCATTGAGCGCTTGCGACGGCAAAGCGGCCACGGTAGCTTGGGCCGACCCGTCAGACACGTTTAAAACACCTGGAGAAGGAAGTGTGGCACGGAGTGACTTGATGGCCGTGCTGCGCTTCAGCTCGAAGCGTTGCCGGATCTTGGTGAGCTGACTTGGGAGAATGCAGGTTGACGGAAGCATAAATGGGGTATAAATGACCATCAACGGCAATAGCTCTTCCACTGTGGCGAGAATCAGAACAAACAAAGGCAGCTTCACCATATCTTTCGAATGTGTGCGAATCATTTGCATCTCCTCCCACGTGTAGTCGCGCTTGGTACGCCTCACGTCTGCGTGGATGTCACGCACGGTGGTGCGATTCCGCCAAATTTGCTTGACGCCATTCAGATAAAAGCGAAAGAGATATTTTATATTAGACCACATGTTCTGCGCACGATCCATCAATGTTTGAGGCAGGTTTTCATCCTTTTTAGGCGCGGAAAATCGCGGCACACTCGCATGTATCGCCCGAGTCGGCATGTATGGACATGAGACAACATGTGGGTATGCGAGCCGCGCTTTGGGCGACACTATGCTTGCTTTGCAAAATAATGGTATGAAACACTCCGAAGGTACACTTCGCACCATGCTATTTCGCATGATGCTTGCACGCATTTGGCACAACATTGGGGGGCCGTCGCGGTTCGGCGCGTTGAAGCCAGGCGAAAACGACAACGACACTGAAGGATCACGTGATGAGACCAACAGGCCCCTACGGCGAGGCGGAAGCGCCGCGGCTACGGATCGGCAAGACATGCTCTTCGTCTTCAGTCTTGCCAAAGTACACAGCGGAGCCCTCGATGAGGCCACGTCGCGTATCGAGGGTATCACGCTTCTGACACAAAGAAGATAGCTTGGCAATAGCTTCATCAAAGTCCATGTGTGACGTTAGTGGCCGGCTGGGTAGTGGCGTCAGCGCGTGTCGAGCATCCAAGCGGATGAACAGCACTTCGGAACTGTGTGCGCCTTCTGACACACTTATGACGAGTGATCGTTCGGGCTTAGAAGAGGCTGTGTGCGTGGCATTTGTTGGCCGCTCGCGCTCGTAGACTTCGAACGTGATGCTGGAAAAGTAGTCCATTGGCGGCATACGCGGCATGATAATGGACAAGTGCGAGGACAGCAAGAGGTTGAGCAGCGTGTGTACATGAGACTCTTTCGTAAAGTAGAAGGTACACATACCCTTCACGTCTTCAGACACTTGCAGGTTTTGCACGATGCTTTGTAGGAGGGGCTGAGACGTCAACAGGCCAATGTGCTCTTTCTGTTCAGGCGTTATACCGTACTCGCGCGGGCAGATATAGTCGAAGAGTGCGAGGCTCATTCTGTAGAGATGATGCAGACGCTCGAGCTTATGTGCCTCATCGTCTTCTGCGCGTGAAAAGATCGTCTCTAGGAATGCGCGGTTGTGTAGTCCGTCGTGTGACAGCATATCTGCCAGCTCACTCGCGCGTGATGGCTCATTAGGACAGTCAAAGTCTTCAATCATCTTATCCCAACGCTCGCGAAACAGTGCTGGGGTCTCGTGCGTACACCAGCGGTCCTGGATCGCATCGACATCGAGTTTGGAAAAGTTTTCGTGCATGGTTTCGCCGAGGCTGTGAAGCAGCTTTTGGATCTCGGTGCCGATCAGAGATGGCGGCGGCAGATCCTTCGGCCAGTGTTCGGGACGCATGTGTGCGTTTTCCGGCGTAGGCTGCAGGCGTGCACGCAGCTCTTCCTTGACATTGTCCATGAGGTCTTTGGCCGCATTCGAGTCGTCGAGCAAGTCTTTGCGCACGATCATGTTTTTTGATGCGTCGTGCTCACCGCCATCCAGAAAGGCTTGCGCAAACGTCTCTGCCGAAGCCAATACACGGCGTTCCGAGCTGGTATAGATGGTGCAATGGTCTAAAGCCTCCTTGTTCATAATCAAAATGTCGCGGCGCAAATTGATGCCGTAGTCGCGCGCTTGGTGGATGGCTGCGTGGCTGAATTCGCCGCCCCATTTAATGACGAGCTGCACTTTTTCCAGCTGATCATGATGGTATGAGGGTTTCAGTTGGATCTTGGTGCCAGGGAATGACATTTTGCGCTGGATAATATCGGTGACAAACGAGAGGTCGTGCACGTCTGCACCGTCGAGCTCCTTAGCTTTGTCCAGTGCATGCAGAACGACGTCAAAGTGGGAGCGCAGAATGATTTCCTCGCGGCAGCCATGCATGAGCTCAACAAGGGGGGCTGTCCACGCGTCGCGCGCCTTGTAGGACCGCTTGATCTTTTGCTTCGGAGTGCGATCGCCATGGCGGAACACCGTGACGTTCGCCTTAAGAACCCAGCTGCTCGTTTCATCGATCGCACGCACATGCTCACTAGGCGGGCGAAGGGGGCGAGCGATTCGGTGAGCCTCGCAGAACTGCCACAGAATTCGAGCGCACTGGTCATAGTAGTCGTCATTGCCCTTCACAAAACTCCAGCCATTGACATCGATGACATAGCTTTGCTTCTGCACACGGAGCAAATCGAAGCCGCAAATGAACTGCTTAAATGCCGTGGTGATACGGCGAGCCATTTCGCGCTCTTCGGCGGACAGCTCAGCCACATGCCGAATTTCTTTCCCATCAGGATTGCGCTTCACGAGGCCATCCACGACGGGTGACTTGCGCGTCTCTGCGTGTGAGAAGACCGGGCCGATCGTGTACACCTTGATATCTTCTGCATTGTTTACGTCCATGAACTCCTCATACAGGTACGAGCCGTCCGTGCGTGGTTCCACGAGGCTCGGATCAAACTCGGACGACTTGTTGCCTACCTTGCGAAATAGGCGACGACCGCCGCCACCACTGGACAGAGGATAGTAGATGTGGATATTGTGGTCCTCGCCACTCACGGGCTTTTCCACGTAGGGCTTGCGGATCGCTCGCCCGTTCACACGGAGCGTGTCGTGGTCAATGAGCTGCACTTCAGCGGGCGGGACGCGCTGCGACAAGTCAAGACCTGTATTCGCCTTGATTTCATCAAGCACAGGCTTTGAGAGACGAGGTCCGCCGTCTCGGTCGGCATACACACTGGGCGGCGTCGGTACCCCCACCTGCTCGAGGATGCGCAGGACAGCACGGCGATCCCACAGCACCGTTTGCATGTACAGATCATTTACGCAGACGGGCCTACGCAATTCGAAGTACTTGATGGCCTTTTCGAGCGGAAAGCCTGTGCTAAAGAAGGAAATGAGCACGTCGACAATAGGCCACGTATCGACGTCCTCGTCCAGAATGACTTTATCGCCGAACACAATCACCTCAAAGCGGCCGGATGACAGCAGGCGATTCAGGATGTTCTGCATAGGCTTGGACCGCGCCTTGCGGTCCATGGCCGCTACACCGAGGCGAATGAGCCCCGTAGTCGACATGGTAGCCAGGGGAAAGACACGCGCCTCTTGGCACGTGCACTACATGTGCCTATGCGAGCGGGAACCACGGGAGGCGCCACGACGAGGCCACACCGGGTACGGGGGTATATGGCGCATCGGCAGAGGCAAGCCACTGACCATCGGTAAAATCGACGTCAAGGGCCATGGCTAGAGCGTCGATGCGCATGCTCAGCTGCCGAGCTGTCGTGTGAGCGCCATATGCCCATATCGTCGCCAGGCATGCGGCAACGGCACACAGGAAGCCCACGGCCACAGGGACGTAGGGGAACGGTCTTGCGTCACGTTGCGACAAAATCACACGAATACGGCACGGCGTGCTTGGTGGGATATGCGTCCACCTCGCCGAGTTCGTGTCGTCGTACGCGACGTGGGCGTCACTTACATGGAAGCGTGCCGTATACGACGGCTTAGTGCCTACCTGCAAGAGGTAGGACGCCACGCCACCTGCGAAAAGCGGGCGCTCAAAGTCGAGGCGTCGAGACACAAAGTCCAACTGCACGTCCACGAGATCCAGCGACTCGTCCACGCCTAAGCGCACCTCGTACACGCGGTCAAACGGGGCCTGGGGCGCTCGGCGCACTGTGTATGTTCGCACAGACTTCTGACCGCTGCGCACCACTTGGATGCTGCTGGGCTCACACGGCAGCAAGCAGAGTGTATAGGCTCCTGGCACCAGCTCTCGGGCGTGCACAAACACACGATGGCATGCTTCGGAGGCGCCAGGCCACACTGTGTGCTGCACGGAAGTAGGAGCGATTTTCATCGGCGTGAGTACTTCAGAGTGGCTCTCGTTGGTGGGTCGCCAGCGCACGATAAGATTGCCTGCAGCGATTTGAGCAGGCGTGCGTCCGACGCGCTGCAAGTCTTGTGCGGCCTGCATAGGTTCAAGCACATCGAGCGTATACGCGGCAGTGCCCTCGGACCAAGGGGCGTGTCGAAGCACATACTCAGACGTGATTTGATCCGTTGGCAGGCAAAGGGAGGGAAGAGTCAGACGCGGTGCATTCGAGCGGTCTTCAAGAGCCAAGGACATGCGCCCATGCAAGACCAATTGTAGTGGAACAGGGGCCGGTGCACCGAACGAGCCACAAGCAAGGTGGACATCTACCCATAGCGATAGGTTTGTGGGCGTCTGTCGAGCGATGGACGGCCCGCCATCCACGGACAATGTGTCCCACTGCGCAGATGTATCGCCATGCATGTCAACCGAGAGGTCCAGGCGAGCCTCCCGTGTCATAGTCTCGACATATGCCTGGGTCATTGAGACATGCACATCCATATCAAATACAGCCCAGGGCATGTGCGCCCCGAGTGTGTCAGACCATTTGTGCACAATGGACGCATTCGTGTAGTACGTGACGTGGGCCGACTTCGAGCGCAGCGTGTTCGTACCACGCCCAGATATCGGCATCCACTGCAGACCCAGCACATCTGTTTCGGAAAACGTAGCCGTCAGCTGCTGCTGCTCGGCGTTGGTGGTCGATGGCGTCCAGGCCTGTGACGCGAGCGGTGGATTCGCCATAACTTCAATCTCGTGCCCCTCGTATGCATATAGCTCGCAGCTCAATGTGTTTTGCTTGCAGCGCAAGACAGGGCACTGCATCGAGCATGGTGCTTTGGGTGCATGGTGCACCAGCGGCGTTTGGAGGTATAGGGTGAGACTGAGCAGTATCGCGTCCTTCTGAGAGCGGGAAGGAGGCACAATCAAAAAGACACCCTCCTGTCGCACAATATAGGCCTCTCGGATGCATTCAGGTGCATCAATGCGACTGTCCATAAAGGTGGCACTCGTGTCGTCACCGGTCCACAACCGCCACGCACGGACGCTCTGACTGGGCGGAAATAGCAGGCTCGCTTGGACTGTGCACGTTGCTCGCTCCGTGCCAAGGTCGATATGAATATGCTGCTTCTGTGTAACGGATGCAATATTTGCTTGGGCCTGCGAGAGGGCCACAGCATCCTGCGAAGTCACTTGGCCCATATCCGTTCGCGGCCAGCCCATGGACCGCCGCTTTTGGTGGCGTGAACGCGTCTAGATGTGGAGGATGCTCTCAAGTGAGATCACGTGATACATATCGCTCGAGCGGCAGAAGCGATGGCGACTTCTTCCTTCTGTCGACATGTGGCGGCCTGTGGTGCGTACTTACGCCACGCAGGCGCGTGAACAAACCGTGCGCAAGGTCGGTCGGACTGCAGGAGGTGGCAGGAGTGAGCCACGTCCGCGACCTACTCTCACGAGCGTGCCGCTGCCGCCATACCGCCAGTGGCTCAAGAGTGGTGCGCAGGCCTATCGCTTCCCCAAGCCGCGTCGTGGTCCACACTGGCTGGGCGAGACGCCATTCCCTCAAAACCCTTTTTTCCATCCACCACCACCAGTGCACCAAAACGTGCGTGACGACATGTGGCGTCTGCACACTCAATCGCCGCAGCAGTGGACGGTACGCTCGCTGTCGTCCAAGTTCCGTATAAGCCTCGAACGTACGGAGGCGATTCTGCGTCTCAAGGCGCTCGAGGATGTTTATACAAAGGAGGTACGTTGTTTGTATGTGTGCAATGATGCGTATCCATCGATTAGTCTTGAAGACACTGTCATGGTTAGATTACACCCTACACACTGAGCACACACACACGCATGCATAAATACATGAGCTTACACGAGCAGGGCAAGCCACTGCAGACAGAACTGCAACGGCATATGGAGCGTCTGCTGGGCTCGCGCCCATCCTTCCCTGCCGAGTCGCAGCCTGTGCCCGCCACGGCACCACACTCGCCACGAGGAGCGCCATACGAAGAGCGAAATGAGAGCACGACACCCTCAACATACACATCTCCGCTAGCTGAAGCACTCAAAGCTGCGAATCGAACTCGTCGTGAAGTAATGCGGCACATTCCCACAGGCGCGCCGAATCGACCCGACCACGACCGCACGGTCGAGGCTTCTCGCGAAGGACGCGCACCGATGCGCATTGTGTCTGTCGGCGCCGATTCATACATGGGTGTGGGCACACTAGAACGCAACAGGAAGCGTGCATTGTATCGTGCCGCGCGGCGCAGTAGGCGGCGTGAAAAGCAGCAACAGCAGCAACCATAGGTCCTTTAGTGCCTGGCCTCGAACTCAAAGTACTGTGGGTAAACGTAGGGTGAATACTTGTGGGTCTCATTCACACGGACGCCCGGTCGGACGAGCGATAGGGGGTATGTCCACGCGGCAGGCTTGGTGTGCCTACCGGAGACGCGGAAAGGACGCACGTCATGATTTGGCTCGAGCCTATCCGGCACAGCGAGCTTGAATGTCTGCAGCTCGGTATCTGTTACCGTGTAACGCGACACGCGAGCATAGCCTACGCGCTCCAGGCCGCGGAAGCCAAGGTACTGACACCATCGATCTTTATCGTCAGGATCCACGTCAAAGATCAAGCCATCAGAGAACAAAATGTCGTATGGCTCAGGCCGCAGTGCATGCGGCTTAGTGACAACGTAGCCAAGGAAAATGGCTGGATGTGGGTACGCATCGCTCAAAATACGCGCAATAGCTTTAGTCTGCAGCTCTCGATCCAGCTTGTCTTCGAACTGGCCATTGTGGGAGACGACAACATGCGTGGGCACGCCCCAGATATCCAGCACAGCATGAATGGCTGGAGCCAACTCTCCATGCGGCGACGGAAGGAGATGGTGGGTGCTGTTAATAATCGGAAACTTGGACAGCAACACAGCGCCCCACGTATGCTTCTTAGGACTCGGCCCCAGGTCTGCATACATGTGAAGATCCTGGGCCAGCCACTGGGTCAGGTCACGATTGCCAAAGGCTGGGCGGTGGAGATCAGTTTCTAGCAGGCCCACAATGTCAAGTTCCATCGTGCGGAGAATCGAGGACATGCGCCGTGTACTGTCACGCATGAGCTGGTCGAATCCAAAGTGAACCGTCCAAATTCCTGCGGTAAGAACGCGATCTGGAGTGTGATGCGGCATAATGGACGAGGGTGGCACGTGTCGGACAAGCGGCACGACACTCGCCGCGCCGACCAAAGCCACCAGCAGGGTATTCAAAGTGTGCATGGCACGACGAGAATGAGCAACCGTTGAACGTACGAGTCTAGCACGCACGCTTTCACGACGCGCATGCCACAGACCCCACGACAAAATCGCTGTCTCGACGCCCAACAGGGCGCCCGTGTGCTCCCGCATAACATACGCACCCGGCAAAAAGGCATAAGCTGTCGTAAGCACACCCAGGAAGGCGAAAAGCGTTGCAGTGAGCCATGCAATGCCCATCGCATGGAGAGGATGATGCGCAAACGCGCTGTGGAACAAGGGCATAGCCATGGCAGGCAGGGTCAAAGCGATGCACAGACCACCCACAAAGCCCAGCCAATGATCACATACCAATACGATGCATACACCCAAGGCATGCAGGGCCATAGCCAGCATACTGGATCCAGTGTACGGATACCACATCGATATAGTCACACTTATAGCCATAGCGCTCACGATCCAAATGCCATGAGGCACAGCCTGCGGACCACGGACCGGATAGCCTGCCCAGGTAAACGCAATAAGTGTCCCCGAGTCGCTGAGAAGCGTCTGAATCTCGATCAGCCAAGTCCCTAAGGCAACAGACGCCAGTATAAGTGATCCAAACGACGAAGGCGAGCGGTGTACATGAGGCGGGGGCAACTGGCGCAGTGATGGTACCACGATGGGAATGAGACACACACTTGCGATGCTCAGTACCAGTACATGCCGTCCGCCATTGGTAGCATCCATGAATACCCATGTCGGCAGATTCGCATGGTTGGCGTACCGTGCCACCAAAGCTCCCAGCAAGCCTACGAGCCATGTTGCGACGCATTCGTTCAATCGCCCCGTTTCCCACGCATGCGACCAATCGACGGCGGTTAGCACAGCCAACAACGCACAGGCCCCTGCACTCGCAGCAAGGCGCATTGACGCATTTTGAAGGGCATACGAGGCAATGCCGCCACACAAGGAGGCAATCCATCCACCTACGAGGATCCATGGGTGGGGATGCCGAATAGACATGGCATGTGCGCCGCGGACAAGTCGTTCAACGGGCGTCATGGCCACAAGAGCAATACCGAGGCATTGAGACAGAACAAAAAGCTCTACGCCCTCAGCAGCCATGTTCGACACGCTAAAATAAAAGATGGTGGGGATAAGGCCGAACCATGTCGACCATGCCGTGAATGCCAAAAATGCTTGCGACACAGTCCAAGGCCAAACGGGAGAAGCTTGGTTTTTAGGCACTGCAGCGCTCTTTTCGTGCTTTATAAGGGGAAATGATATCTCACCCTGGATCACGGAGAGATCCCACGCGCTCGCTGAATCGAACAGGATATCCATGGCTACCAGCGTCCATTCAAGCAAAGCGTAACGTGAATACATGCCAGGAACGCGGTCGACGCGGTGCTTGCGATAAAAGTATACCATAAGAGGCGTACAGGCGTAGAAGAGAAAGGCTGACACGATACGAAGGGTTTGGGCCCGTCGGTATGCCTCGCTTTTAACACGCGGCTGGAGCTGCGTCAAACACAGACCCATCCAGAAGGGTGTCAAACCGATATACACACCCATCATGATATCATGCACGAGTGAGTGATCTGTCGATGTCACGAAAATCCATCCGCCACATGAAAATGTACGCAAAACACCAGTGACACCTAACAGGGCACCACCTATCGGACGGTCATACGAGTACGACGCAAGTGCGCCACACAGACCAATCATGGCAAGGCGAAATCCGGCGGTAGCGGCACACAAGATCTGGAAAATATTGCGCTCAGGAAACCAGTCTCCAATCGTTGCACTTACCGATGGCCACCACTCCTCCGGGTAGCCAGCCACATGGTTCCTGACGACGCGACGATAATGCAGCGATACACAAGTCAGGAGTGCTACAATGAATGCCAGAGATCCGAGAACAGTATGTGAGATGGAGAATATGGCTGCTGACCACGACACTTTGGACCGCGGCTGCTGCATGGCCTGCGCTCTGGATGCCTCTGCCACCCACGACCGATATGTGCCCACGGCCCTCTCATCTGACCGAAACCCCAAGGAGTGGAGGGCTCGCGGTTTCCTCCACATAGGCGCACCTGCGCGCCGAGTAACTTCTATGTACCACACGCAACGAGGCACCAGCGTTTAATGAAACTCCACGATCAAGCCTAAGCTGTGCATCGCGAAACAGATGCGGGTGCCATCTTCCTCCTTACCGCATTGACGCATACACGCCTGGCAACTTTTGCGAACTCAGCCAAAGGATAGGGTACGATGAGCGCCGTGCCTATTAATCCATACTTGGGCATTAGCTTCCCATGGGAAAAGACAGAAGATGTTACCATCATGGGAGGACACGCTCATTTCTTGCAAAGCAGCATGGCTGAATTCGAGTCAGAGAATGATGAAAGTGAAGGACACGGTAGCGGAACATATGGTGAACTGACTGCTACTCGATCCTCGGGTACATTTTCCGCACCGCTGAGCCGGTCAGCGGGGCCATCGAGTACTGTGGGAAGTGTGCAAGAATATTCCCCGCTCCCCGAAGAAACTCCTTTCGCTTCGCAGTCTGTACAGCAGCAAGAAATCAACCTTGCTCTGCCGACCCAGCAGCATCTGCAGCCCACAGACGATTCATATGAATGGACTCATGACACGATTCAGCCGACGGTGAATGTCACTAGAGAAATGCCACCTGTCGAAAATGCGTCATCTACAGAACTGGCTTATCTTGATCAAGCATCACCTATCAAGAAAAATGATGAAGCTACACAACCGTCAGAGAAAACCAAAGCCCAGAAAGCATTTGTAGAGCACGCTCGCACGGAAGGGACTCCCACCGAGAAGCCATTTCCGCAAGAGACCACTATGGGCTTCGACGACTTTGAGCGTGTTTTACTTCGTGAACATATGGAACCACACTCCTCCATGCGCGCCACGAAAGTGACAAGGATTACAAGCAATGCACCTGCCTTACAGGGAGAGCGCCGCTCCACGGAGCAGCCCGCTCACACTCCAGAGGGGCAGCAAGACGAAGTTATAAGCGATAATCCAGCTTCAAATATGTCGAAGGAGTCAACGCATATTGATAAGGAGGCTGGACAGGCCCCCAACTACTTCGAAGAAGAAACTGGCTATGGCGCGGCTGAGCAAGTGCCGGTGAATGTACAGGACGAATCTAAGAGTGTGCACAGCCTTGGCGTGAGAAGCCCTGAAGCGGAAAAATACGAAAATTCATCCTCACCCGTTGATTTTTCATGTGTGCCTGAGATGCGCACCGCCCATCACACTATGTACTCGTTCAACTCCCATGAAAAGACAGCACTGGAGAATTCAAATCAAACGTCTAAAGAGCTAGATGCCGAGAAAGCCAAGATCGAAAAATCGTATGATGGCCTTGGGATCTCTGGCACTCGTCACGTCGGTACTGAACGAGAGCGCGAGCAGGCACCGCCCGTATCGCATCCTACTAGTATTGATGAGACTCCGCCCATCCGACCCAAGGCTCAACGCACAACTGCTCCGCATACGCCGACCACCTCAGCCATCCCACAGCATGCGTCAACTGAGGATACGAATCGCACACTTAAAAACAAGGCAAGCCGGTTCTTCAAGTCAGTCTGGTCTGGCAATAAGTCCAAGCGCCTCTTGGACACGCCAAAATCAGAACCTATGCATGATCCGTCGAGCAAGCAGCGCTGGAATATTCGCGACCGCTTGCGTTCTCGCAACGTGCGAGGTAATGCGTGCTCGTCAACTGAATCAGACATGACATCATCGCACTATGACTCAGGAGAGAGACCCACGGCACCTCCTATGCGTCGCTTGAACCGCGATGTACCAAGTGCGTACTACTCACCAGCTGTTTCTTCGCACCCATCGCCTGGTCGCCATTCCCAATCGCAGAGCCAAGGGCTACCGAAAGAGACACAAGACAGCAAGACGCCTCTAGGTTTTCTTTTTAAGAAACGTCCCTCGGATGTGGATCCTGTTCGCCCCTCGCTCTCACACAAGGCCTCCAACGGTATACTACCAATGCGTAAAGCAAACGAAGAGCCGACGCCTGTTGAGACAGAGATAAGGAGGAATGAGTCCATGTTGCGCTCACGGCGCCGTATCCACAGCATCAGCAATATGACGCCAGTGCGTGAAAACATGCAAGAGCGAAGCGAAAAAGGTTTCAATAATCAGCCTGGTTCGCCGCCTGTCATGCATACCAATGAACCCGGACAGCACACCCTGCCTTATTCCACGGCAGATGATGCACCGATCGACGGAGCCAGTCATGATGCTGCTACGTTGGAGCCTGACGTAAACCCTTCCAGCGAGACCCCAGTTACAGAATCAGTGCCAGCACAGCAGACACCTGCATCGCGAACTGATGAGGAGAAAGTGATGCAGAAACACAACACGGTCAATTCCAATGTAGATGCTCCTTCCTCCTTGTCCCCTCTATGTGCGGAAGAAAAGCGTCTATCTTTAGGCCTAGATGAGGACTCGTGGGCCCTAGACTTGAACTTCGACACTCAAATAAGCACAAACTCTGCGGCTGCTTCAAGTCCCATCTCGGTACAGAACAATCCCTTCCTTGCGCAGCCTTAGCGGTCGAGTGACTTGGCCGTCCTCCCCACAGATCCTTTCGTAGTTCAATGAATCCAGTGCTCATCGATAACCATATTAACTCAGCATGCTGCATTACCCCAACACTGCTCGCATATAGTTCTCCACATCAATGCCTGACCGGTTCGGGCGAAAGCCTTTTCTATGCGAATCCGGGCCAGCTCCGCAGCTGTGGTAATAGAGAATATCCTTTGATTGGGCAAATTCACCCCGGATTAGCTGTAAGAACAGAGCTGGTTCGAGTTGATCCAGCCGACACGCTCAGCGTCCTTTTTCCCGACCATCAGCTACTTTGCATTATGAGTGACTTCAAATCAACCGCTATCTTCAAACAGATTCAGGAAGGCCTTGCCGGTTTCCCAGAAAACGAGAGGAAGAGTCTTCAGAAGAAAGTATGTTGAATTACATTGCTGTTGCGCTAACATACAGACCAACGCTGTCTTTGAGTTTCACGTGAAGAACGCTGGCGGCAAGGAACTTGTCCAGACTATTGACCTGAAAAAGGACGCCACTGTCTACGAGGGACCTGCTAAAGGCAAGGCCGACTGCATTATCAACCTTGGTGATGATACATTCGCCGACCTGGCTGACGGCAAGCTCAATGGCCAGAAGGCTTTCATGTCGGGTAAGCTCAAGGTGAAGGGCAACATTATGCTTGCTACCAAGCTTGACGCTGTCCTCAAGGCTCAGAAGTCTAAAGCATAAATTGGCTCGCTCCGGCTCCTAGACGTTGTGTTCTTAGTAGCTGAACTCTTTGCTCGCATGAAAGAATGCTATTAGCCATCATTGATGGATGCACTGTGAAATTGCGGCGAATCGCATATGTAGATTAATCTATGGCGAGCGCCGAGATCGGGAGCGGCCAATGGATGCTAAGCGACGTAGCCCACGACGTAGGGGATCCGGGCCTGCGGACCCTGTAGGAGTGCGGCTGGCCTTCTCAGCTTCGGCGTTCAAAAAAAGTTGACCATTCGCCTGCGCCAAACTAGAAGGTTCGACCGACATGCCAGTCTGCTTAGGAGGCGGCTCAGGTGCTTCTGTATAATGTCGGCGCGACAAGCGCGTATATGCTGAGCCATATACATACGCAGGTTCATCCATATAGCTCGACTGAGCTATGCCTGTGACCACATTTGGAGCATCGCCTTTCATATTGACGGGAGATGCATCCAAATACCTATTCGCTTCAGGCTGGTTAAACAGAGTGGTCGTGACAGGAGCAGGGTTTGATGCACCTCTTATGGGTGGTGCTAGGCCTTGGTTCGTCAAAAAGTCAGTTTGCCCCGATGCAGCAGGCTGTAATTGCTGTGTTTGCACATGTGATGGTACCGGAGCTAGCGGTTCTTGGCGCAATGGCTCGGGTTCGGCAGGATGGCGGCGAAAACGAGAGGCAAGGCTTTTGGAACGCGAAATGGAGCGACTTCGGAATAGGGATGGCCTTCGACCTTCCCGGTGGTTATATTTGGTTGATTCTGGCTCAGCCTGCAAAGCAGGAGTTTGAGACACCGACTCATACGCCGGCACGCGTGGCTCTGACCGACGTCCACCACGAAGAATGGTCTCCATGTCCTCGAATTTATTCTCGGCCTTCGTGCCACCAGTGGTGATTTTTGACCGACCGGCATTATGGGCGGATGTTATAGGATTAGAAAACTCCTGCCACGGTTCCGAGGCCACACCAAAATATTCGCTGTTAGGATTGTCAGCATCCGTGGGACCGTCGTAACCCATGCTCTGTGGAACAGCATATGGGTCGCGCGATTCATAGTCTTCCTGGCCATTCGGCAGATCAACCGGGGTCTCATGCATTTGTCCTTCTTCACGCATCCGATGTTGTTCAAGCAGGGCATTCGTGATAGGATCTTCGGAACGATCAAAGGCGTTAATAGGAGCCTTCCGGTTATTCCCTCGGTTGAATTGTGGTGAACAAGCGTCATAAGGAGAATCATGGTGGAACACTGGCAAAAAGTGAGCAGGAAATACGTACAAGAACCGCCTGTTAGACCCGAAATATCGAGTTGATCAATTACGTCGAGACGCGAGTTATCGGCAGAGCTTGGCCCCTCCTGTATAATTTGAGGGTCAACGAATTGCGACAAGCGCACGTCTTGCTGCTTCCTAAAAAAGCCCAATTTCGGTAAGAGCCCTTGGCCATTCTTTTGTGCCGTAGCAGGCGAGTTGGATGGATCTTTGCCTGCCCACCTTGCACCCGACATATTTGTTTGAACCAGTACCTGGTTGACAATTGGTGGATATGACGGTAAGCGAGAATGGGCTCGATAGCAGACACCACCTAGTACCCGATTTAGCCAATCATATTATAGCACGCTCTGTGGCACGGGCACAGCTGAGAAGCACTCGTGACAAATGACAGGCCTGACTAGGTGGGGAAGCAAGTGTGGGTAAAAAAGACTATTTCATGCATATACATGCGCGTCAAGCTCTGGGCTGCCAAAATTGATCATCCACAATGAGTGGTTTTCACACGCGATAATGATGTGAGATACATCTAGCCCTACATCGAACACACGCGTATGCGGTACGCGTAGCTCAAACAATAGGCGCGGGGTAGGCACGGGCGTAGTTGGTTGGGTATCATGAATGTGGGCCAGGGTAGGCGACATATCCCATACACGAGCCATGCCATCCCATCCGCCACTCACAAGTAATTCACGACGTTGGTCATAGCATAGGGAACGCACTAGCTGCTCGTGTGCGAAGAATTTTAGCAGACATGTATTGTCACTGACTCGCCACAAGCGGATGTAGGAATCGCTGCTGCCTGTAAAACCAATCGAGTTATGTAGCTGAATGGATGCAATTCCACGTTGGACACCTTCCCAATTCTGTATGATTGCACCAGTAGCCACATCCCAAACAAATGCGGTGCCGTTGCTTGCGGCGCTCGCAACACGTCCACGGTCCAGGCTGCATGCATTCACACATGCACCATGCGAATAAAATATGTGTACGAGTTGGCCATCCATACGGCGCCAAACGCGCACAGTCGCATCTCGACTGCCAGTGACGATCCATGTATCGTCAAAGCATACAGAGAGTACACCTCCATTATGACCACGCAACGCCATCGTCATATGAAAATCAGGTCCATCAGACGAACTGGAGCATTCCCACAAACAAGCAGTATTATCCGAGCTGCCAGTTAAAAGAACTCCATCACAGTACGACATGCTCAGCACACTGCCCTGATGCCCGTGGAGAGAAGCCAAACAGCGGCCTGTTTCACTGTCCCAAATACATACATTATTGTCACGAGAACCGGAGAACAGGTAGACATGCGGTGAAGTAGCTGTTGGTGAAGAAATACAGGTGCAGTATACGCTGTTCGTATGTCCTTCTAACTGAACTTTGCTGGGCTGAAACGGTATAGCAATGCTGTCTCCGCGTGGCTTCGTCTTGAGAGTATACCAACGTCGATCAAGTTCAAGTCGATTCATGTACACAGATTTCCAGTCCACAATAGGCAATGTTGAATCTTTGCAAGATATATGGGGTAATCGAGGAAGGAGATCGGTGCATATATGCCATTTTTCTTTACGCTCGAACAGGAGGCGCCATAGAATGACATCAGATACAATTTGGTTCCATGCATGCGATACCAGAGATGCATTCAACACTCCCCTCAACGGAAGCATTGATAGTATATACCGCGCTATTTCTAGCGGCAATGAAGCGAGAATGTCATAGCAATGACCAAGCGGCCTATAGCGCATCAGCTCATCCGAATGCAGCTCATCATGTGCGTCTATTGTCGAAATCGGGGAAGGAAAGAGCATGGGCGCATTGGGTGGTATTGTCCTACGCCATGATGATGGACAGAATGGAGCCAGCATTCGTGACTATAACACATCAAAGCGTGCGACTGGCCAATACCCTGTCTATCTCAATGATTGGGCTCAAGTTCTTGATCATCACGTGTAAGCGATTCATGTTCCTAGCTAGGGTCTCTACAAAGGGCCAAGGGGAAGCACATGGAAAAAAGACAGACGCAAATATTTGCTTAGTAAGGAGTGTTGAGAAGCATGGGACAAGAGTACAAGGGATGGAGCAATTGACGAGGTGCGCGAGAAAAACAATCGGGACTATTGCGCGGGCGCAGCGCATGCGCCCTTATAAGTATTCCAGGACGAAGATGGGTCAGCATTCTGTTAAGAAGGGGATTTATACGAGTCCCATGCAGTGTAAGGAGTAGAATACCTGTATTCTTCACGCAGCGGATATGATGCGTAGTTCTGGTCATAGGTGGCGCTGCCGCTGTAACCATAGGCTGGCATTGCATGCGAGGCATAGCCGTCTGCGTAAAATCCGTCCGTGTAAGGATACGAAGTCTGGTAATTTGATGCGTATTGCGCAGCAGTCGCGGGAGGTTGGTAGGCAGTATTGCTGTACCGCTTGGATGGCGCAGCATGAGAGCTCGTGCGGGACTTTGTACCATTCCTACCACGTTGGCTGTGCCGACGGTGGTCACCCGCGCTGACGCTGTCAACACGATGCACACTGGCACCACTATTCTTGTGTCTGAGAGAAGTTGAATTGGTCGTGGTTCCAGCATTGTAATAATACTCAGGCATCATAGCATTGTTATTCGAAACGTCTGGAAGCGGTGCATAGCCATTGGAAAAGCGAGATGATGATCCAAATGGCTGCGTTACGGCAGGCGAAACCGCATATGCATCGAATGGAGACACTTCATTCGGTTGACCACTTGACTGATAATAAGTAGAATAGGGCAGGGCGTTTGAGTAGCCAGCCTGGGTGTCCCATTGCTTGTCATAGCCATACGGTGCATCATAGTCTGTGCTGTAGCCCATGCCCACATTCGAAGAGCCAGTATAGACGTTTTGATAATAAGCGCCACCTGCTTGAAAGCTGCTGCCAGGATACGCCGTCGTAATAGGAGGCTGTGGTAGGGCGCGCGACCTATGTTTCTTCCGTGATTGCCCAGTTGCATCGCCTACCGCAACCGGTTGAAGGTCCATTCTTGCGCCTGTCTGGGGCACTCCGGGCTGCATATAGCGCGACGTGGTCGCAACCTTGTTCACAGGCTCACCACCTTCGAAAGGATCGCCCGCGCTCAGGTTCTGAGAAGAGACGGCGGCAGGCGGCATTCGGTGCAGCAAATTTACCGTAGACTTGGACATATCCGCCTGCGATGATCGCACTTGCTGGCCATGCTTCCTGGAGCGTTGCCTAAGAAGAGCGCCATGAGAAGGATGGAAGGCCTCAAGCCTAGGGGGATTCGTGAATTTGAGTATCAGACCAAGAACGACTGCCACGACGAAAATAGATCCACATGCAGCCACAAACGCTATAGAGGCTGAAATGAACGGCTGCTCAACTTCTTGCAGAGTGTCCTCAGTGTCGTCAACATCATTCTCGTCTTCGGGGGGATCTTGTGCTGCGGTGAATTTCGCCCAAAACAGCATACACACGCAAACCGTAAATAGCACTTGCCGTGTGCGCATGAGCCGGCGTGGGAGTGCAATATGATTCATGATGTGAAAACAGGTCTTTTCAGCAGAACGGCGTCTACTATTCCCAGACGTACGCAGCCCACGTACGACCAAAGAACAAACGCCGTTGACGGTACGTAGAATAGAATTTGACACGCGAATGCCGTATGCCAGGCGCGCTTGCTTATTCATTCGCCGTTCCCATGAAAAGCCAATCGTTGTAACGAACCGGACTACATTCATATGCTTATTAAACACGTGAGGACCCGGCAGATAAGCAGCGGGGCTGTACAAGGGTGAGGACTTGGGTGGTCCCAACGAGCTCATGAATCTATAGCGTTCTACAAGTAGGTAACTTGTGTAGCCATTCGAAACGTTTCCCATAGTCGCTGCGACCAAGGAGCGCCATTTGGTGTCGTCAAAATTCCTCGTTTTTTCGAAAAGAAGGCCAGCAAGACGGTAGCTAAAAGCACGATGGCGGACACGAGGCTTTGCCGAGTAAGAGATGATGACAAAATGCGGAGTAAATATGAAGCATTAACAGAATGAGGCCTTGAAACTTCCGAAGACGACTCAGATAGGGATCGCCGTTGCAAATAGGACTGGAGATGGGAGCGTTTCATGGCATGCGTGTCGCCTTGCTCAATTAGTTCGGACGTAGGGGTGGACGTATTTTTCTTTTCTCGACCATGGATGCTAGGCATTCGCTGAAGCTTCGATGAGGCCATTGGTTCGTCTTTTATCGGGACGGCATCCTGAAATGTGGGGGTATCTTTGGCCTTGGTAGACGACCGTCGGGCCATTTCATCCGCATACTGCTGCTGAGCATGGCGAAGCACATCAGATTCTCGTAGAACGCGTAAATCCAGCTCTTTGTGGATTCTTTCGAGATCATTAAGAACAGCTGCCTTGGATTGTGCAGGCAAAACACAATTCTGGATAAAATGACGAGCGTGGTCCCATTCGCCCAGATGCGTGCCTAACACCTGGAGTACATAAAGTCGCATGATTTTTTCATACGTGTTTAGATCAAAATGATGTTCGTCTTGGTGCAGTGTTGCAGCAAAAAAACATTCACATGTTTGGCGCGCACAAGACGAAGGGGTCCCTTTCCGTTGCGTAGTGTCAGCGTATGCATCCATCCGCAAAGCCATGAGAATCGCAGATGAAATCAAGGGAGCGGGAAGAAGAAGAATCATAGAACAAATGTCTTCAGATGTTTCAAGTGACGAAGGACAAGGGTCAGGCATGGGCAAATGAGACATGGTGTACAAACACTCGTACCACAGGGTCGCGTACAATTGACTGGGTGGCATAGAGAAAAGCTTGATGATAGATGTTTCGCGACTGAGTGCATCCAGCACTCGTGTGCGTTCCGAGGTGCTCACATAGACACTGTGCACTACTGTGAAGCGCAAGACAAGCAGCTGCTCCAGCCATACGTCTGAGCTGGGGATCGAGTAATGCATGCTCATACCCTTTTGAATTTGAAGAAGGCATTGAGCATAGTTTTTCTGGAGAAAGGCTCGGGTTGCATCAGTACAGATCTGACGCAAGGTAGAGTCGCTCATCGACCGCAACAGTCAGGGAGAGAACAGGCCACACGAATGTGTTACCTCCACCACCGATCTGGTGCCTAGCTCTGGGGCTGCATGGCATGGACTGTGACACAAATGCGCGTGCAGCGACAGAGATAGCGCGAAGGTACTTGTCACACCCGACAGGTAAGCAGCGGCTGCTTATGCGAATGGTATGTGAATTTATGTTTATACGATGAGTTTCAAAGTACTGATAACCGATTCCAGCCATTGTGTCAACATATCACGCGGTACGACTGCAACCAAGCGCGCTCTGGTCTTGGGCTGCATGGATTTTGTAACAGACTGCATTTTAAGCCTACCATTTATCCGCACACAAACGTTGCATTGGGCCCCTGTGGATACCTGAGCTCGTGTCACCGAAAAAGTACGTGCAAGTATTTGCACTATGAACTCGACACGTCGCCGCCACATGAGCCGTTCGTGTGGCGATGTGAAGGCTCAGAACCATATGCTTCAGACTCTGAATATGCACGTTATGCTGCGTGCCTGGAACCAACGCGTCAGCTTGAACGTTTTGGACTGGATGCTTGGCTACGCAAGACCCATTGGGATAGTGTGCCCACATTGTCGCAAGAAGCACAATGGATCGACTGCGATGTGCGTACTTTCGATCTGTCTTCACTAGGCAAGTTTGACGTGATCCTGATTGATCCGCCGTGGGATATTCACATGTCGCTCCCCTACGGCACGCTCTCTGATGAGGACATGTACGCTCTTGACATTCCTGTGCTGCAAGACGAGGGCCTTTTGTTTTTGTGGGTCACAGGCCGGGCTATGGAGCTGGGTCGGTTTCTGCTTAAGCGCTGGGGCTATGTTCGTGTGGACGAGCTCATATGGATCAAGACGAACCAAATGGACCGGCTTGTACGCACTGGACGAACAGGTCACTGGCTGAATCACTCTAAAGAGCACTGCCTGGTCGCTATGCGTGAGCCCAAGAAGGGTGCACAGGCACCGCCGCCATGTCTATGGGCGCATGCTGGACTCAATACAAATGTAATGGTGTCTCAGACACGTGAGACGTCGCGCAAGCCCGACGAGCTCTATACTATGATTGAGCGCATCTGCCCTGGTGGTAGAAAGCTAGAATTGTTTGGTCGACTGCACAATGTGCGCCCCGGATGGCTTACGTTGGGCAATCAGCTGAAAAGCACGCGAGTGATGGAGCCGATGCTGCGTCGTGTCATACAGCCGCCTGTAGAGAATGTTTAGCTAAGCACCAAAAATCGACTCCCTTGTCTTGTACCATGGACGTCCTTCGTGCATGGTGCGGTTGCTGCCTGGGCAGGGGCAGAAAAGAGGCACCGGGCCATGAGGCAAGCGAGTGTGCGCCGCTCCTGCGACAGGCTGAGTCGGCACCGGGTGGGCCGGTGACTCAGCATCACCCCTGTCTATTTCCAGAACCTGTGGTGGAACGAATTTTGCAGCGCCTTCGAACGTATGTACACAGTATGACTTATGACAGTGATCTATTGGATGTTGATACGAATGCGCCTAAATATGGTCATACGCCTGGCAGCAGCCATGCCGAGTCGTCCTCGGATGCCCCCATCACCATCCCCACCCAGGGGATCCATGTACACCACATGAAGCTGCGCGCCGCTGGTGCGTCAGACAACTCGTCGTCAGCGGATGTGCCCAACGACCACGTAGACGATGCAGCGATTCAGGGTTCGCAGCAGCGGCTTCAGGCGTGGAAGGGCGAGTCGTGACGCCACTCGATGACAAAGTGTTGGCAGGTAATAGGGTTGCCTTTTCGTGCTCGGGGGCTCTGTGAAGACATGGAAGGAGGTCCGAAGTCATCGTGGCCCTGAATAACGTGGGTCTGAGCAATGCAAAACGAGCTAGACTCTGAAAAGACGGTGTGCACACTCGCTAGCTCAGCGAGATGCGTGCGTCGTACAGGCACAAGCATGTGCAGTTGAGGGCTTGGATACGCTGTTGTGGGGCGTAGAAGATGCCGCTCGGCAACGGCGTGGATCCACAGTGCGTGCTGTGGGTCATAGATACAGTCCGCGGCGACGAGGACGTCAAACTGATCATGTCGATCGACGCCGCCATATTGCGCAGACCATGTATCGCTTTCGTGTGGTAGTGTTTTCTGTGCCCATGTATCATAGCACCTGGTTGTCGTTTGCATGTCTCGATACACCGTTTCCCAGTCGAGGTGTCGGACGTCCGCGAGACTGTGGCTGGCCTCAGCGTTTCTGCGCAGGTTGGCAAGCACTGTCGCATCGTAATCAGTGAGTGTGACGCGAGCATCAGCGCGCTGCGCTCCGAGCCACTGCGCCAGACCTAGACCCACGAGACCTGTGCCAGCGCCGAGCTCCAAGACACGCCGAGGCAGCACGTGCTTGTCAGCGCTCGCGTACTGCTGGATCAGGCGGCGTGTCAGGTACGGCGCTGCACCCCATGTGCGTATGCCCAGTGCATCTCCCACAAATGCGCCATCGCAGATGCTCACACTTGCCACCGCCTCGTCCGAATGTCTTGGCGCGTGAGGTGTGAGAAAAAAATAGTAGGTGCACCATCGTTCGCCGCATGCTGCCTGGCCCGCGAGATGCACAAGCACGGAGGCGGCCTCATCTACGAGATCGGCGGCCTTGGCGTGCGTGCAACCGTACTGCACGAGGCGATGGAGCCATGTGCGCACGTACTGTGCCTCGAACGCGTCATCCGTCTTCTCATCCTCGCCGGCGCACTCGCCTTCCCATACCCACATCTCGCGCGGCACGCCGATGGCGTACACGGCGCGGAGTCGAGCGAGCGCCTGTGCCAGCTCGTGCTCGCTGGCATCGCTCACCCGGGCCGGCAGAAAGCGAGACGGAATGAGGGACATGAAATGCGTGGAGAACTATACAATTACTACGCCCATTGCTCGACAAGGTGTTGCAGCCAGGAGCGACACTCCGCTGCGTACTGACCCGATCCCATATCGAACTTGAGGCCGGAGAACCCAAGCTGCGAAAGGGGTGATAGATTGTTCTCTGGCAAGACGGGCTCGTCAGATTTACGCAGGGCATGCACCTGTCCGTCGCTTAGCAGGGGCAGCATGAGATGCAGCTGAGAATCAGATGCGCGCGGCAAAAAGGAGCGCGCAAGTGCGGCGCTCAGGATCTTACTCGTGGCCATCTTGTCGTCGTCTGTCAAAGGAAAGTATTGCGGGGGCAGTTGCGATGCGTCGGAGGTGCTGGGGTCATATAAGAAGAGCAGCAGCGACAGGCCAGATACACACTTGTTGTCGCCTGTGGTGGCATCGCATGGTACTAGTGCATTCAGACGCTCGATCAGCGAGCGAGTCAGTTCTTGGATCGAAGGATGCCCATCCCAAAGCGGCCGTCGGAGGAAGGACGCACACGCGAACGAAAAGTCACGCTCGAACGACACGCCCAGCGCCTCATCCAAGGCCGTCGCGTCCGCGGCAAATCGTCGGCGTGCCTCCATAATGGCGTCGAACGCATGTGAATCGAGTGCGTCCAGTGCCGCAGAACAAAGGCGCAGGCCACCGCTGTGCACGCCAGCTGTGATCAGGATCATGCCAGCCCAAAAGAGCGTGGGGGCCTGGGCCGGCAAAAACACGCGGGACAAGCACAGCGCAGCCGCATCCGCCGTCATGGGGGCATGTGGGAACGACTCAAGGAGCACGAGTCCTAGGCGATGCATGATCGACTGCGACGCATTGCAAAGATGTCCAAGCACCTGCAGCGCGCGCGACTGCATGAGGCTGCCGCGCGACAGAGCAATGTGTTGGATCTGGTTCTCAATAGCCAATGTCCACTGTGCGCATTGCTCCGCATCGGCCGCGAGCGTAAACACGGCTTTGTTGACGAGCTCGACGAGCGACGAGATCGACAGTGTTGACTTGAGCTTTTCGCTCGCCAGAGACGCCAGCTCCGGCGCCGGCCACATGACAAGAGTATGAATGAACGACATGGACGAGGCCATATGGAACGATGGCAGCGGGTCCTGGTGGAATAGGAGCAAAATGCACATGACTTCTGGCACATGGGCTCGGAGCGGTGCATCTGGCACGAGACACTGGACAGCGAGCAGCGCGACTAGGGCATGGACTTGGTGCAGCAGGCCCGGTATGCGAGGAGAGCAAAACGTATTGTGTAGACGCGACAAGATGAAGTCGAGCAGCTGTGGAACGGCCGCCGTCATAATCGCATCTTGCATCGCATTCATGACCGGCGACATGCACATGGGCGTCAAGTCGATGCACACGTCCAAAAACAGCTCATGCGCCGTGGATGGCAGCGTGCGCAAAAGATTGAGCGCCGGCAAGATGGCGGTGCGCAGCTCAGGATGCGTCATCCACAGCACGAGACCGAGATGCAGGATCTGAGGTAGCTGTGCGGGCGGCACGGACATGAGCAGCTGCTCAGCACGCGTGAACAATACGTGTTGTCGGCCCAGGCATGCCGTGATGCCGAGCGCCGTATACAATGTCATCGCACGTAGCGGCACAGGGATATCAATCGACGGTAGGTTCGGGGGAATGAACATCGGCTGCATGCCTTGATCAAAGACACCCGCAGCTCGAAGCAGCGTATCCGCTGCAAAGCGCATCGTTACATCGGTCGACGTGCGGTAAAAGAGACCCATGCCCACAAACACAGCACGAATGCTGGAGCGTGGGACAGGCGCGTACAGTCCACGAGCATAGTCACCATTCGCCATGCGTAGGCTGTACAGTTCGTGCTCGAGGTCATCGCAGTGTCTCGTGTTCAAAAACAGCAAATCAGGGCATGAATACCGATGAATGCATATGCGCGAGACGTGATCGGACGTGACAATCATGTCCGAGAGAGGAATGATGTCGCATGACCGCGGTGGCTTCAGGGGGCCGTCTTGATGTGCCAGGGGCTTGCTGCGGATCAACATGCAGTCGTTGAAAAGAACAAGCGTAGCGGAAACCGGCGCGCAGAACCCATCTTCACAGCTCACGTCCGTCAATACGTACGAAGGCTTGGCGAAAAATAGGCGCGTTGACGCTGGTGACAGCGAGAGCTGAACATCCTTGGGCTGTGCATGAAGCTCTTCTGCTGACGTCACCCACTCGAGCTTGAGAGGGGGGCCACCATCCATGTGGCGCCGCGCAATGTATCCATTTTCGTACGGTTCCTCTGTGACCATCCAGCCATGCCGAAGCAGCGCCAGACCACCATTCACGATGACAACAGAGTGCAGAAAGCCAAAGGCCTTGGCAGGGAGAATAGCCGACACGAACGCCGTGTACTGGTTCTGGACAAGCATTCGTTCCGTTGAGCCCGTCATATCGAGGATGAGGATCCATGGGCGTGTGAACTTGGACGCCACACTACAGATATAGTACGACAGGGTCGTAAAGTCGCCGCGAATTAGGTCGAGGCGCGAGTAGAAAAAGCAAACCGTCGAGTACTCCTCGCCATGTCGAACGACGCATAGGTTCGATAGCGCTCGCGTGTCGTACGTAGAGTACATGTCCATGAAAGACTGGAACACGGTGTCACGAGACTCGCCACAAAGCGCCGTGGCAAAACGCTCATGCAGCGATGGATACGTCGGTAGAACCTGGAGGAGCGTCACCGCATTCGCATCACCATTCGATGCGAGCTGTTGCATGTGTTCGCGCAGCTCGCGACAGATGCGCTGCGGTATAAGCTCGGATGGCATGCTGATTTTGTTGGATTGTACATCATATTGCACGGTTTCTTCTAGAGTGCGGCGCAGATTCATATTGCGCTGCGTCATGACATCGTTTAGCATCGTGAGCCTTGGCTCGCGATGCGCTGGAAATCCGCCCTGCGGGAGCGCCACGAGGACCTTATTAAGGAAGACCAAAGCTCGACGTGCCGCCTCACTCTGCGGCGGCTCCACGGCCACGGATTCTGGTGCAGCAATCGCCGGGCCCAACAGACGCAAGCACAAAAACGTGCCGAGCGAGAACGAGGCTGTTTCATCGCCGAAGCGTCGGGCAATGGCCTGATACAGACGCGTGCTGAGCCAATGCATCTCGGTTGGAAATGCGCAAGCGAATTCCTCCAGCTTCTCACCCAACAGCGTAATGAGTTGGATTTCACCCGCGTGCTGTGCACGCAGACGCTCCTCGGACAGATCTGTCGTGCTCGTCCAATCAAATCCTTCAAGAGGTGACTGCGACACGGCTGTCACGAGACTCTGCACGATAGATTGGATGTGGACATGCGTAAATCGACGCGCATAGGCGGTGAGGAAAATGAGAGCGGCTGAGTTGGTGCGAAGCCACAGCAAATCACCGGTGCTGGCGTCGACCTTGGTCTGCAAGACGCGTTGCAGGACGGTATGTATTTTGTCCGTGGTGCAGGTACCTGTCAAAACCTTTTCCATCAGCTGGGCATGATGGATCGAGCCAGTGCAAATCAAATGCGCGATCCAACGGCCCTCATCGAGAAGCAAGGCATCCTGAATTTGCATCTTGGGTGTTTCAGCCACATGTTCCAGTGCCTCGTAGTCAGGATGCGAGAACAAACGCGCCATGGCAAGCATGAGCGCCATACGGGCACTCGGTAGCGGAGACGTTGTAAGCGTCACGGCTTCGTGCGACAAAAAGTCGAGGTTTTGACGTAGCACATGCTCTAATGCCACCACAGCGAGCGACACGTCCTGAGCGCCCGCGTCCATGAGCTTGCCGAATGTCGCAGCGCGGATGAGACGATCAACAATACGGGCGGTGCGACGAAAGAGAGCCGCCTCGTGCGATACATCGATACGGAGCACCATCGGAGGTATGTCATCGGTAAGACCCCGGCACATGTGCACAATGCACTCGAGCGCCTTTTGGCGCAGAGATCCATCACCGATCGTCCATGGCAGGATCCAGTCCACGAGCTGCGCACGCGCATGCACCATTTCAGGTCGCTCGCATGGCGCCAAGATCGCGGTAACTTCGCAGACAGTCATGCGCGACGAGATGGTGGTCACGGACATGGCACAAGCCAACAGCATATCGACGATCGCACGCAGTGTCGTGGCATCCACTGAGTCGATCGAAAGGCGTGGGACGCATTCTTTGAGGAGACGGAGCCACAACGTGTGTGATTCGCTGCGAGGCAGCTCTGTATGGGCAAGCAGGATCATGTGCGGCAAGATGGGAGCCGGCACAGCATCCAAGAGCACAAAGGCAAGGTCGCGCAGGTCAGGGTAATGCAGAAGCATGTCAGAGACCATATGAACGAAGGGTGTGTCGCCATTGATCGTGACGCCATGCAGCCCAATGTGGGCGCCCGCCGCGAGAATTTGCACGATGTGTGTCATGTCCGACTTGCTGACACGGTTGGCACGGCTCTTGGGCAAACAAGTGAGCCAGAGTCGCAAGAGAGCCGACCATGCCATTTGCGTGAAATGATTGGGAGCAGGCGTGTGGCGCAGGACATGGCAGATGGTCGAAAGATCGGGACGGGACTTGACCAAGGTCGGCAGCGGCTCGGGCAGTGGGTACAAGTGACTTAGTAACATGGTGGCATCGAGCGCCGCCTGGACATTCAAGACACTTGGCATAAACAAGCCGTACAGCACTGCCGCTGGGCCCACCTTGCGTTCCACAGAGATCTGCAAGCGCAGCAAGCAAGACACGGATGTCTGCAATGCAATAAGCCAGTACAGCTGGTCATTTTCCGAGTTGGCCGTCATGACGTGCTGCACAGCATTGATAGCGACGTCAATGTCGATGGGTCCCAGCATCTGGAGAATGCATGCCATATCGGGCGTGGGCGTGCTGGGCTGTTCCAACATGGTGATGGGCACGTACGGGAAGTGGGAAAGCACACCCACATTAGGCTTGTCGCCGCTGAGTCGCATGATCGCAGCGTTCGACGCGGCGTGTAGGCGCATGCGGGCCATCGGCACATGCAGGAAAGCCAGCACAAGCGAGACACGCGAGTCCTTTTGGAGCAGCGTGTCAAGCTGAGCCGCTGACGGTGCGCGTGGCAGCTGCAATTGGTCGAGGGGCTCGTTGGGCAAGAGAGTCAGGACCGACATCGGATCAAGAAGCGCGACGTACAGGATGCCATGGATGGCCGTCATCGTCATGTCGTCCAGTGCCTTGTCTACACACCATGCCCTGACGCCATGGCGGATCGAACGTCGCAGCACGGGAGCACACGGTGGATATAACACCGCACGCCACGACCCAATGTCGCGGATGATAAGCAGCAGTAGCGCGTGTACGACCACAAGCACGCCTGCGTTGCATGGACGCACATACAAGCACGCATGCACGAGATTCATCGCCTCTTCCATGTTCCCAAGACGCACCTGTGATGCGAGGAGCAGACCACCCAGCCGGGCGTCATTCGCAGTAAACGAGTGTAGGTGTTCCACCAAGCGCGAACACGCTCCAGAAGTTAGGGCAGCCGGGATAGGCGCACCACCTGTCTCGTTGACGCTGTGCATCATCACGACGGAAAACCACGCCGCGAAACCGAGACGCGAGTTCGAGAGGTGGTGGTGCAGGGAATCGGAAAACACCCACTTTTTGGAGTGCACGTCGCGCCATACGCGCGTCGGAGTATACGGCGCGGGTGACAAGCCAAGCAACGCACCCAGGGTCGGCCACAGCACGATGCGGCGAGAAAGCGAGTCAGCTTGGGCGAAAAGGGTATCAAAGAGCTGGGATGCGACATCAGGCAGGCCATTCAAACACACGGTATGCCTTTCGTCATCATGGAAATGGGTCCACATGTGCACGACCCGTCGCAACATGACAGCCGCCGTGGCAAAGTGGGACCGGGGCATCAGAGGCAACTCACGGATCACCTGGCGCAGGAACGCCTCCAGCTGTGGCCAGCGCCAGTGCACACACTCGTACAGGGACACGTTGGTTCGTGCATCGGTCAGACTACCGATGCTGTGCATGGTCGTTTCCCAGTTGGTGGAGCTCGTGTACAGCATCAAGTACGCTAGCTCACGGTACAGGTACGCGGCGACAGTGTGCTCAGACGCGTCCAGGGCATCAGCTGGCGTGTGCCACAGGGTCGCCGTATAGGATACACCGTTCAGCGTTAATTTGAACGGCGCGCGGTATGGTGGAAAGTGCGCATCGAGCACAAAGTACGCCTCGGGCGACGCACTGGCCGTGTACACGCCGAGATGCGCATCAAGCATGGCGTACAAGCAATCGTATTCTCGTACGTTGCTGTTTGTATCGCGTGACAAGAATGTGAAGGAGCGCAGCTTGTCGAGATCCTTAAAGCTGCTGGTATGTCCATCTGCCTGCTGCGAGATGGAGAGTTCTCGATATCCTGCGAGTTGCACAAAGTGTTTCGACACCGTCGATACAAACTGGCGCGCGGTCGAGTCAGTCAGGCGGGGGGGATCCTTCCATGCCCCGAAGGGTGTCGACAATATCTCCTCTGTCTGATACGAGAGCCAATCGTGAAAGACGCACGACGAAATGACGCGGGACATGCACAACGCCTGATGCAGACGCAGCCGAGAATCCATCGTGCTCAGCGATACAGGAAGCTCAATGCTCTTTAGTCCATTCAGCAGAGCATCCATAACATGGTCTCGATCGTGCTGGAGCGCTTCAAAAAGCACGCTAATCGCAGCGGTGCATGTATTGTCGGGAATCCATGGCGGGTGGGACGACGCTACGCTTTCGATCACCCGCCTAACGGCCCCTTGGATAGTGCTTTTCCAGTTCCATGACGTTATTTCTTTTGATGGTGCATCTGGTGTGTCCGCAGTCGCACGAGACATCGTGGCTCGTCCACGCTGGGCGCGGCGTGGGCTAAAGTGGTGGCCGAATATAGAATGTGAAAAAAAGCTTGGCCCTGTGTGTGGGCGTCGATGCGACCCTGGGATTGGGTCCGTCAAAGCCACCCGTATGTTTATTTCCCATCCACCATGATCCCCACTGTCCGTGCATCAGCTGCCCTACGTGCGCCGCTGCGGGCTGTCATGCTGGCGCCACCAAGCATTCGTGCTTTCTCGACGTCGATAGTGCGCCGTCGTATTGAAGAAAACATCTCAGGCGAGCGTCTAGCCCAGCTCTTACAAGAACAAAGCGCCAAGCCCCTGCTCGTAGACTTTGTGGCTGAATGGTGTGGTCCCTGTAAGATGCTGAGTCCTGTGCTGCACAAGCTTGCCAGCTCACCTGACCTAGTTGGCGGCAAGGACATTGATCTTGTCACTATTGACGTGGATCACGAGATCGGCGCAGCCCAAAAGTACGGTGTTCGTGCCATGCCTACCGTGATCGCCTTCAAGGATGGCCGACCCGTCTCCCAATTCGTCGGCGTGCTACCAGAAGGGCAGCTACGCCAATTTATTCAGGGTCTGTAGAAGCGTAGGTGCTCATCGTTGGCCAGACCTCAAAAAATGGACCGATTTCCGTTTACGTCCGTACGTGAGCTATGGTACACATTCTGGCGAGACATCACTCCGAGTGCCTCTTTTTCTTCTTCTTAGATCCACCTTCAGCATCTCTGTCGCGCTTCTTGTCTTTTTTCTTCTCCTTCTTCTCCTTCTTGCCCGGGTCAGCTTCCTTCGGCGCCTCACTAGACTTGGTAGGCGCCTCCACAAGCGACGCATCCTCCTCGTCTTGTGCCTCCGTTTGGTAGTCATCTACAGCATCATCTGCCACTGCTGCTTGTTGCATCACATCCTCAGCCTCTTCATCCGAGTCTTCCCAACGCACCCGGCGAGGTTTCGGTGCTGTTTCCTCAGCCTTCTCTTCCTCCATGGGCTCTGTGGATCCAATGGCTTGGTCAAACGACATAGTACCTGGCTGCGGTGGTGGAACGCTGAATGGGTCACTGAGCAGACTTCCATGGAGCGATAACATTTGATTCGCCACAGTCATGCTGATCACGCAAAAAGTAAGGGTATTGTCCTGTCCACCAAGGCGTTGTCCCGTCTCTTTGTTCTGCCAGAAACCGACGCTGCGATCTTTCGCATCCTGCCGCTGAGACTCGCCCACATCGCTATAATGCACAAACTCCCATGCATCCATTGGAATGTGCGGCGCAGACACAGCTGCATTAAAGGTGTCGTAAAGCAGTAGTGATACGTGACTGGGTGATGACAGAGTAATGGTGCCCTTGACGGACATTCCAATTTCTGGTCGCCATACAAAACACGTGAATCGGACAGGAGCTTCCGCAAAAGCCGAGTCTCCGTCAATGCTGCCCAGCTTAGACAGCAACTTGGCATCGGCGTGGGCCAGGAGGACGCCTTCTAGCTGGGGAATAAAGCGCATCACAAGCGAGTCAAGCTGCTCAAGCACTGACGCCATTGGGTCCATGGCCCAAAAAGGTGGGATAGCCATGTTCATAGTAGCAGACACCTGCACGATACCTGTCGAGGTCGACGGGGCCTCGGCCCCTTTCTTACCCATCGTGGTCAACGCTCACGACTGCCTGCCCTGGGCCTCGTGCGTTGCAAAACATTCGGCGGCCTTCGCAGTCACGTGAGAACCGGCCGCAGGGCGTTGGTGTTTTTTTCGAGTGGCTGGCGCACCGTGAGTCTTTTTCCTACCAACACCGAGATCATGACGGACGCCCAGAACATCCCCAACTTTAAGCTGGTCCTTGTTGGCGATGGTGGTACTGGTAAGACCACTTTTGTGAAGCGCCACTTGACGGGTGAGTTTGAAAAAAAGTACATCGCCACGCTGGGTGTGGAAGTGCACCCACTCCAGTTCCACACAAACTTTGGTCCTATCGTATTCAACGTTTGGGACACCGCTGGTCAGGAGAAGTTCGGTGGCCTGCGTGACGGCTACTACATCCAGGGCCAGTGCGGTATCATCATGTTTGACGTGACGTCCCGCATCACGTACAAGAACGTCCCCAACTGGCACCGTGACCTCGAGCGCGTGTGTGAAAACATCCCCATCGTGCTCTGTGGTAACAAGGTTGATGTGAAGGAGCGAAAAGTCAAGACGGGTGCCGTGACGTTCCACCGCAAGAAGAACCTGCAGTACTTTGAGATCTCCGCCAAGTCAAACTACAACTTCGAGAAGCCATTCCTGTGGCTCGCCCGCAAGCTTGTCGGTAACCCTGCTCTTGAGTTTGCTGCCGCGCCTGCGCTCGCCCCTCCGGAGGTCCAGGTCGACCAGCAGCTCATGGAGCAATACAACAAAGAGCTCGAGACGGCTGCGGCTGCGCCTCTGCCTGACGAGGACGACGGCGACCTCTAAGGCCATTTATGTTCTATGAGGAGCCAGCGAACGTATTTTTCACGTAGTCATATACGAATATAGATTCCGTTGCGTGGACGCGGCAGGGTCGCTGGGAGCACGATGTGGTGGTGTCGTGCCAGGAAGCATCACGTGCGTCTCCACTCAGCCAATTTTTCCAGGCGCAGCGGTGCACCAGAGTGGCGAGGGCGATTTTCGACACGACGGCGATCAACCTTGGTTCATGCCAGCGTCACCCCAGCGTAGCTCGCTTGGGGCGCGCAAGGCATCCCAAACGGGGACACAGACGCCCCATGGAGCGCGACAGGGGATGTACGTGGCGTATGTCAAGAATGCCATGCTTCAAAAGGCTCAGGTACGCACCGAGACGGCGCTGACCGACAGGGCGATTATGCGCCGTACGACGAGCTGGTAGCACAGTTCCAATCTACGGGCAATGTGATGCCTTCGACAAAAAACACGGCGTCTTCTGTGACGCAGCTACAGGCGTGGCTATCTGCCCTGACGCATGTGGCGCCCTCGCTGGATCGCACGTGTGTGTCACTGGTCGAGTCGGTCACTGAGTTTCCATGGCTTGCGATGCCAGAGGACATTGCAGATGCGTGGGTTCGGCTCGTGTGCTCGATCGTCAGTGCTCGCAGTGAGTGGGTCTCGCATGTGGCGTCCTTGCTCTTTCAAAATATGAATTTGCATCCTGCATGGTGCCGGGGCACGCACACCTTTCTACCGGGCCACCGCTCGGCCATGTCGCGCCGACAGCTGTACAGTCGACTACACAGTCTCTTGCAGACACTCTTACGATTAATTCCTACGCTTCCAGCGACATTACAGCCGCTTCTGATCCAGCACTTTCCGCACAAGCGCGAGGCCACCATGGACCAGGTGCTGTACATCCAAAATCTGCTCCGGATTACCGAGTATTGTGAGGCATTAACAGAGCCCATTTGGAACGTAATCATCGACCATACCTTGCAGATCGATGTGGCGATCCAAGTGGAACTGGACGAACTGGAGGATCAGGGTGTGGAGCCCTCGAGCCATACGACGGACCTCTCGGCTGTCCTGGACCAGGGTGCCGACTTGGACAGTGAACACGCTACCATATCGCCCGCCCTCGCCGCGCAGGATGCCATTGAAGAGACGCTCGACACGCTCGAGGACCTATCTGATGAGGAAGGGTACGATGACTCGGATGGGCTGTTGACGACGGAACTGGCGCAAGAACCAGCGTGGAACGAGATCGCTGTGCTTGCTGGCAAGCTGGATGCGATCATGAAGGCGGTACATGACTTTCTTGAGCAGCACATTGGCATGGCACGGTCACAGGCTATGCTCACGCGACGTTACCAGCTGTACCAGACTTTGCTGGGCATCTTTACGCGCACGATCCTCACGACGTTCAAGTCGCGACACGTCCAGTTTGTGCTTTTTTGGTTTGCATCGCTGGACCATGAATTCGCTGACATGTTTCTCGGCACGCTCCTCAGCAAAAGTTTGTACGCCGTGCCTGCGGCGGGCACGAGCGAGTCGGGCGAGTCGGCCATCATCTTGCGTATTGCAGCGGCAAGTTACGTCGCGAGCTATGTCGCGCGTGCCAGATACATTGATGCTTCTACCACGCGCATGGTCGTGATCAATTTGTGCACGTATATGGACGCCTGCCTCGAATCGTTCGCCGCTCAGGGCATGCATGCACCGCCGCCGGGTGCGCGAGAGCATGCCGTGTTATATGCTGTGACTCAGGCCGTTTTCTACATATTTTGCTTCCGATGGCGCGATCTGCGTGATGGCGCCGTGTCCGATGCGCCATCGTTTGCGCTCGACGAGGACCATGCGCCATCGCTCGCTGCGACGTACCCGAATACCGGCTCGTTTGAGCTGTCGCCGCAGCTGATGCCGGTCCTGCACGCATCGTCGCTCTCGAGTGTGTCTTCGACGCACTCCATGACGGGCGAGCGTGGCTGGGCGCCTGGCCTCGCGGTAGTACAGCGCGCTATCACTTCACCCCTCAATCCGCTGCGATACTGCAATGCGAACGTCGTTCAGCAGTTTGCCTACGTGGCGCAGTATACCGATTTCCTGTACTGCTATTCGGTCCTCGAGGCCAATGCACAGCGTCGCCCATCACAAGCCGCGCGGGAGTCGACACCGACCACGCGTTCGCCCGTCAAAACGGCGCCTGACGCCCCAGCGGCCGTGTCAGCCCCAGCGCTCGATGCGTTCTTTCCCTTCGACCCGTACCGACTGCGCGACTCGTCATCGCTCGTATACCGCTTGTACCGAGAGTGGTCCGATGTGGCGCCCGAAGAAAGCGACGGCGAAGAGGACGAGGACAGCGATGATGGCATCTCAGCTCTGCCTCACGAGCAAATGACGCGACTGAGCGCCGTGCTCAAGAGCCGCGGCGAGTACCCATCACACTCGAGCATCACGCCCGAATCTATTGCACAGAGTATGGAGGCTATGAGTATCAGTCCCTATACAGGCTAAATTTACATCAAATCCATGTATCGTAGGACCATGTTGTGTATCGCCTGAGCCGCAACGGCATGCGAGGCACGCACGGTGAGGCGTGCGAGATGGGTTTCAGGACTCGGCTCCCACCGCACCAGCACAGGTATAGCGTCGGGAAGACGGCCGGCAGCCACCACGTTTTGTGGGTACGCATCCACACCGGCAAGGACAGCGAGACCTGCAGCATAGAATACGCGGTCGTTCATGTGCGCATAGCGACAAACACGTTGGGCTTGCTGGTCAGGTTGCGACCGCATCGCGTGCCAATGCGCAAAGAACGTCGTGCGATCCATCGTCCACGGCCGAAGAAAAGTCACGAGCGACACAGGCAGCACCACATGCAGTACGTGCCTGTCGTCCGCCTCGCGGTGCCATGTCATGTCCATTTGCGGCGATTCGTCCAACGGCTCATGACAGACCAACTCGATCGAGCAAGTGGCCGAGCCCTGCGGATCCACGCGGTCGGGATGCGTGACATGCGCCTCGATCGACGTCTGGACCTCGATGTCAGATACGTGCAAAGCACGCAAAACGTCCGTGTTGTGGATGTGCAGAGTCACTGTCACTGACGCGTCGCCGGTGTTTTGCCGCTCGTACTCTAGGCGCCCGCCATGGCCCTCGAACAATGTGCCCTGATGGGCGAACAACTGCATGAATGGCAAATCGAGGTAGATATGTTGTGCACTTGACATGGGAAAGGGAGCTGCTGGTTCATGGTAAGCATGCTCGAGCAGGGGGCTTTGTGGACCTGTCACATCAGAGGCGGATGCCCACGGATGCTGCTCGCTGGCGGGATCCAATGAAGGCGAATCGACGCGTAAACTCTGCAAGTCGACCAGATCCACCGACACATCGCTCGAGAACAGGCCCGGGGACGTGACGACCGATGCACTCGGCACGTCCGGGTCAGGCAGGATGTCAGGCATCCGAGACGCTCGTCGCGCCTCGCCACGTCGTACGGAAGACACGACTGGTATAGCACTAATGCGGCGATTTGGTTTAAACAGGTCATTTGCTGGCGCCTGGGTCCCGCGAAATTGCGTCGCATTGAAGGGCGGAAGCTCATCAAGCACGTCTTGCAAGTCCACATGGCCCTGCCGCTGCAGCTGGATGAGCATGGCATATTCGGCAGCGCGCTGCCTTGTCTCAACGTCGAGCACATGCATGTGGCGCTGCAATACGTCTAGCAGTAGGTCCTGCATGTCGGGATACACGCTGGCCCATTTAGCATAGGTCGACATACACATGCTTTGCGTCCCCGGTGAGCACGACGCCATGTGCCGATGGAGTGACTGGAACTGATCTAGCGGGCGGCAGCCCGCTTGATCCGATATGAGGAATCCATATTCTCCGAGCAAGTATGCACCCAGCTTCACGAGGGTCTCGTAGCATAGCGCCTGCTGCATATACACCATGATCCGTTGAGCGGCATACTCGTGCACCTTGGGATGATTTGTCACGACTCGCACAATGCGGTGCCATACGATATCATCCACGTGTCTCCCAGCCAAATGAAAGAGCTCGAGCGACGTGTCAATATACCACGTCGAATCACTCGCATGCTGCTCGGCCAGCAGCGAGATCTTGAACGTCATGTCTTGACGCAGACTCGTCTCCGCGACGCGCAAGTAGTCCAGCAGCCGCTGCACAATGTCCCGTACATTCGTGCGATCACAAATGGCATACAATAAATCCAAGGCGCGTCGACGCACGCTAATATCCTTGTCGCTCAGAGACAGAAAAATCACATCACTGTGCGTTTGGAGAGGCTGCAACGATGGCATATCGTGCGCAAGGAGCGTCATCACTTCCATCGTCAAGTACCGCACATTACTCTGAGGCGACGTCAAGAGGCGGCCCACCTCGGCCGCTGAACGTGTCACCACATACGAACTAGGGTCCAAGTGCACCGCGAGACGTATCGCCTCGAGCTGCACAGCATAGAGCGCATTGGATTCGTGCACGTCAGCTGTCATCGTAGGTAATGCATCGCGCTTCCATATACTCGCAAATACATTCTGCAGCTTCGCTTCCTCACCTCGTGCTTCCTTAGGCACTTCGGGGTACACGCGAAGCAGGGCTAGTAGCTGCACCTGGAGCCAGGGAGCTGGGACGCGATGGTACATGTACTCGAGGCGGTGGTCCTTCTCCAGCTGGATTTGACAGAGCTGCTCAACAGCTGGTCGATAGAACATGGGGTACTCCCACGGCGCATGCTGAACGAGCGCCGTTGCGAGGGACGACACACATTGGGCCAGGCCGTGATGTCGGTGCAGCAGAAGCACAGCCAGTCGATCTACCCATGCAGCCAAATCCACGAACAAAGGGTCCAGCCGGAAGAAAGCTAAAGCGGTGAGAGCCGCTTTTTTGCGAACATGTACCGATGAAGTGGGGGAGATCAGGAGTTTGAGCACCTCTTCTCCTAGCGCCTTGGCCAGATTCGGCATGGACATACCAGACACCAGCTGCAATGCAAGACACGTATCACTTTCATTCAAACTCGCGAGATCTTTACGCATGATCGGCAATACCATGGCGGGTATGTCAGAGCGGTCACGCAGCATGATCGATAAAGCAAGGTATCCCATCTGCTTCTCCGAGTACTTGGAACTTGACATGAGTGAGAGCGGCTCGAGGTAACTCTGGTCCACGGGGTATCCTTGCAAATGCGTAAATAGGACCTTGGCCATCGACTTTTTCATCTCATAGCCATCTGACTTGGATGCGTGGGTGAGCTTAGAACGAACATGTTCCATCTCTCGACGCACAATTTCATTCTGCGCCTCATGCGACTGGCATGTCTCTAGCTCGGTTATGTAGCGTGATAAGCCCCGCATATGAACGAAAGAGCCTTTCCAGCTCATACCTCATACCCGTCGCTACCGCTCTCCCGCGTCCAGTCTGATGGTAACACAATTGAAGTTCAATCTCAAGTGGAGAGCGCGTACACAGCAAGGGCCTTCACCAAGGCCGAACGCCCGCCACACGTCTATTACTGTGTGTATAGTAGATCATCGATTGTGAAGCACCGCTGTCTACGGAAAGAGATATGACAATTCCAAAGACTTCTAAGGACAATAAAAACATGCATATGGGATTGGGACAGGCCATCCAACATTTTAGGCAGCCTCCTCGCCCTTCGACTCGGTAGCAGGCTGAGCAGGGGCGGCAGCATCTGCTGGCGCAGCAGGAGCGGCACCCTCAGCAGGCTTCTCGGTGTCCTGCATGTCGCTCGTCCAGAGTGTCAGGTTGTCGCGCAACAACTGCATGATCAAAGTCGAGTCCTTGTAGCTCTCTTCCGACAGGGTATCCAGCTCCGCAATTGCATCGTCGAACGCCTGCTTGGCGAGATGGCACGCACGGTCGGGAGAGTTGAGAATCTCGTAGTAGAAGACGGAGAAGTTAAGGGCAAGACCCAGGCGGATGGGATGCGTTGGTGGCAGCTCTGTGATCGCAACGTCCGAGGCAGCCTTGTAAGACTCCAGAGACTTGTCAGCAGAGTCCTTACGCTTCTCACCTGTGGCAAACTCAGCAAGGTAGCGGTGGTAGTCACCCTTCATCTTGTGGTAGAACACCTTGCTCTCACCCGAGGCAGCCGAGGGAATCAGGTGAGTGTCCAGCACCTGCAGGATATCCTCGCAGATCTGGGCAAGTTCCGACTCAATCTTCTCACGGTACACCTTGATCATCGAAACCTGCGTCTCATTGCCCTTCGACTCCTCCTTCTGCTCAATGGAAGAGACGATGCGCCACGACGCACGGCGCGCACCAATAACGTTCTTGTAGGCAACCGAAAGCAGGTTGCGCTCTTCCACCGTCAGTTCCTGGTTCGACGAAGCCACACGCTTCATGTTCTCGACCATTTCCTCGTAGCGCTCAGCTTGCTCAGCAAGCTTGGCGAGGTACACAGAGTCTTCACGCGACGGAGTAGCCATTGTTAGTGATCAAATAGATGTACTGCACAGATTGTGTTAGTATGCTGCCGAAGCACAATGTCATGCAAATGCGCGCACTTCACTAACAAAACATGCGCACATCCACGATGGGTATACGTACCGACACTGGACTCGGTGTTCGTTAGGGAGAGCAAACAAAGGGGCGGTCCAATTGACCTTGGGCAGCACGCGGATGTCCAGCGGGGAGGCCGCACGCACTGTCCGTCCATTGACGAGCGCCACGTCTATACCTGTATCTGCTACTAATCTCGAATCATATGCGTGCATCTAACCCAATCAGGTTACATCAGCAAGATTGCATGCAATTGCCCCAATAAAGAAAGACTTGTGCATGGGACCCAACAGGCAACATTGACAGCCCACAGCATTTTCATCCAACTGCTGCGGCAAATGGGCATGTTTCAATCCTCTTGATTATATAAATCTGCATATCAGGACCTCACCTGCATATAGCCGCGTCGTGCGTCCGAATCCATCGAAACGTGCACGTGGCGGCGTAGAGCGTGCACAGACTGCCAACGCGTAACAGGAGGCCCGTGCTGTCGAGCGACTCGGCCGTCGATGGATCGAACAGCAGGTTTGGCAATAGAAACACAAGGGAGGACAGCATAGACGTCACCAATTGGGGCAGCACAATGGCCCAATTGTGCAAACCAGTGATGGTACCCGTTTCTGATCGCAAATCAATCGTAGCCCGCTGCAGTCCGATGGTCGTAGATTTGTTCGAAATGACAAGTATACCAAGCAGTGCGTACGGTACCCACATGGTAACAGACCACAAAATACCAAGCACACTCACGAGTGCGATGGCACCTGTAATACTTTTGCTGCCAAACACGGGACATGTGAAAAACATAATCGTGAAAACGAATATGATCTGCGACAAAAACCAGATTTCAGCCAGCGTGAGGCCATGTCGAATTCGCCGCCACCACGGTTGTTGGTGGGCGTTCGTGATAGAGCGTACCGGAGGATGATTACAATTATCATCATTTTCGTCATCTCTTATATCTTCAGGTAGTTCCGTGCCGTGCAAATCGTTTAGTTCGGTATCGTTCTGCGGCGCAGACTCATATCGGGTATGTGCTAAACTCCTTGCAGTCATTGGTTCATAAACGCACCATGGTAGCACGATTGATGCAACTAGTCCCGTTAGAGCATAATAAAATAAGGCTTTGCTTCCTACACGACGGGCCTCTTCTCCCAGCTTTGTTTTAGCAGATGCTTCCTTGGCGGGGTGCCCATGGGCCAAGCTGAAAATTTCGGCCACCCATGTCGCGGCATAGTATAAGACAGGGAACCAAGCAAGCCATGAAAAAAATTGGATCACCAGCAGGTCCCAGAGAGCAGGAGGCAGCGTCCTACCACAGCGGTATAGATCCACGGGAATATGGGTGATGGACTGTGCTAGTGTCCGTGGACGGTTGAGTCTCAGTAATACCGATTCTCGAAGAAGAAAAAATAGTGAGGCATGTGTGATTAATACAAAAACAATGGCGCATATGCAAAGAAGGGCTAGATGGTCCGTTAGGCCCATAAAGCCAAAGATCTTGGGCAAGTCCAGCAAACCAAGCATGTAACCGATCAATGACCCAGCATTACCATATCGCGTAGACCAAGCACTTGCAATATCCTGCTCTTCAGGCCCCAGCACGTCCATTGTAAGAGCTCTATGAGCAGCAGAGAGGGTATTGACAGAAATATCAATGCCCATGATGCCTAGAATGCCAATGAGCGCGGTAAAAGGACGGAATCGTGCGCCCTCTTCTTGATACGACAGGGAGCTCGAAATGGCTAAACACACAAGCGAAAAGCAACAAAAAATCAATCCGATGAATACATACGGTCGTCGCCGACCCCACGAACTTGTGCAATGATCGGAAAGCACCCCCACAGTGGGCTGTACTATTAAACCACTCAATGGACCAGCCATCAAAATGATCGCAACAAAGCTTTTGTATATGCCGAGTCGCTGCAAAAACAATGTGGCCCTTGCATTCAAGATGGACCACACCACATGTGTGCCCAAATGTCCCATGGTCAAGATCGGTGATCGCAGCCGCCTAGGACCCAGGATCACGGGAATACCCTTGAGGTGACTCTCAAGCGGCAAACCATCACCCGCCACATCCTCAATATTGTCGAGCATGTGGTGCAAAGCGTACAAGACGTGCCCGATGGCCTAGCGCGGCCTTACCCACAATCGACCGAAAGATACATGCTCGTTAGCAGCATAGCCTGTACACACCGTTGCTTTCTGATAACACGTGGAGCCACGTGCTGAAGGTCAAGTGGGGTCGCATCTTGCGCGACAAATATTCGGCTTGGTCACGACCGTCGCTTTACGATGCCGGTACGTCTTGCCAGCGCCAACTGACACCTGCAGGATATTCCTCTCAATCCCAAACCATTTTTGCAAAATCAAATAGGAAAAAAAGTGATCATTCGTCTTAAGTGGGGCTTGGAGTACAAGGGATTTCTTGTTAGCACCGACAACTATATGAACTTTCAGGTATGTTGATATACTAACCCGAAAGCTGGCAAATACAGAGGAGATACAGGATGGCAACTCCAACGGAGTTTTGGGAGAAGTATTTATTCGATGCAACAACGTGCTGTACCTGCGCGAATTGAACGAAGAGTAGGCTTCCCATGTCTTTCCGCATACCCGACTATGGACTTCAGATTTGCTCACGCACCCATGCTACGAACTCATCGATGATCGATGGCCATGCCGCCTCAAAGTCATGATTTGAGAAGGTGCCATCAATTTCTCGCGTAAACTCGAGGAACTGTGTCCATGTATCTTTGGAAATGACTTGGAGGTGTGATGCCTCTTTTAGGAAGCGCTTCCATAGCTCGTACTGTTTGGAGGAGAAGGATGACGACGGGGCGTGTGGTAGTAGCAAATCCCACAAGGTAATGGCCGTGTCTAGTGGCACGTTCTTCTGTTGTTCTTCGCGTGCAAAGGCGAAAGTGTATTCATACACGGTAGTATACAGGCCCTTTTTTGGCGTCAAACGCAGCGCAGTGGCAAAGGAAGCAAGTCCCATATAGGGCGGCCTTACGGGACCATCTGTGGCAAACGCACGCATCACACGAGCCAAGGCGTCTTTTTGTTGTGCCAGCACGTGGTCAGTGGACGACACACACACATTAAGACGGATCCATCCATGTACGTAGCCTGCGCGGGTGAATTGGCCAAGACCAGGCGAGTCGAGGTAGTATGATAATGGAAGTACGTCAACGCTCGCAGGATCGATGTCGAGATCAGATAGCAAACGCAAAGCACCTTCTGAAGAAATGGTATCATCATCAGCATCCCTGTACTTGTCAAAAAGAGCGCCCAGCTCTTTGCGAGCGGCTTTTTCCTGCTGGGGTGTCAGGAGCGGCACATCCGAGACGCCATACACCTCGCTTAAATACATCGCGAGTGCATTATCCACATTGTAACCGGCATGATGCAGATAGGGATAGGCGGCATTGTCAGAAGCACCGGTCAGTTCACAAAAGCGCTTGAGCCCTTGGGACCGAGACACTCTGGACATGGTAGTGGAGGCAAAATATTCATCTACTATACAAGCGGTCTACTTCCCAGCGCGTTTCTTGATCAGGGCCTTGGCACGGTCGAGCTGCTTTTGTTCTGAGCGTTCCTCTTGAATACCGCCGACAATTTTATCCATTTTCTTCTTGTACGCAGCATCCTCTGCCACACGGCGCTGGTCGCGTTCTTCTGCCAGGAACTGAGCGTCCTTGCGCAGCTCGCGAATGGCTCCTTTACGCTCTTTCTTAAGCATAGCACGCAGCTTGGCAGCCTGTGCACGCTCGGTATCGGGGTCTGTAGCACGCGACGGATCAAACGATTGCTGATCAAACTTGGGCGCGTACGATGCGATCGACAGGGCACGGTGTGCTTGCAGACGCAGTGCGCGGCGCGTAGTATATGCACGTTCCAGCAGATTGCGTATATTGGTGGTCGCAGTGTGCACACATGGCACGAGACTCGGAGCCACGTCTTGGAGACCTGCCTCGCCGATTTCCAGCAAAAACAGCAGGGGCGTAAAAAGCTCCACATATGCTGGGCTGGGCTGGTACAGATGCGCCAAGGACTGCACGAGTTGTGCACACATGTGCAATAGGTCGGCCTGGTGCTGCGTTGAGAGGGAGCATGAGTCGACACACAAGAGGGACATTTTTTCGCGTGGAACAGCGTCCGATTGGATCGTGAAGGGAAGCGTGTGAGGCGCCTCGAAATCGGGCGTAGGAATGCCAAACTCTTCGGCAAGGGCTTTGACGGGCGAGCGGCCGTGCATGCTCTTACCGTGGTGTAAAGGCAAGAGCATCGCAGCTATATTGAATAGTGCGTTAAGAGCTTCTGGCACAATACGGCGACTTTCGCGCTGGGCCGACGACACAAGCGAGCACAAGTACAGGCCTGAGGCCATGTCGCGCAGCGAGCGGATACGCGCATGTGCGAGGTATTGCGCCATGAGAAGGTGCATGGGCGTCGCAACAGCGTGCCACTTGTCGCTCGTGGGCCACAGAAGAATGCACATACGCAGGAATGCCAGTTCAGCGAGGCGAGGCCATGTCCGAGCAGCTGGATCCAAAGCGCCTAGCGCTAGTCCACGCATCAAATTGTGTTGCATCAGAGAGATCTTTGCCACGAAGTGTTCTGCGGCTCGAAGCGGGTAGGCGCGTGCAAGTTCGTAAATGTGTAGAACAAGGTCGTTGATCACACGTAGATCATCAGCCTTGGTATCTTGTTGGCCGGCGCGGTATAGGACGTGATCGACGAGTGCGCCTAAGAACCGCTGCAGCTTGACAGGATTCTCTTCGGCGAGGTTGGGGGCATGCAGCGTGCGGATGCGCGAGATGACTGTGTGGATCTGCGATGGCTCGATGTGATGCTCGTCCAGCAGGTCCAAGAAGGCGTCGTGGGATGAGGGACAGCTGAATGTGAATGGCAGCGATGGCACAGGCTCCTTGGGGGTATCGACCTCGTTGGCTGCCTGGTCCACGTCCTCTTGCTCACTCAGGTCAGCATGTTCGCCCATCTCGTCATCCTGCAACGACATCTCTTCGTCGTCCTCGTCTTCTTGATCGAGACCTTGGCCTAATCCAAACTTGGAGCGCATCGTACGTGGCTCTGAGGGCTCTTTCTCGCCGTCGTCGTCGTCGTCCATGGCATAGTCGAGAAGCGGCTCGCCATCGTCGTTTTCTTCACCACGCATGCGACGCAGACGCGCTGACTCGGCTTCTTGCAGCCGCTTAGCCTGCTCTTCCGCCAGTTCTTCCGCGGACTTGAGTCGGTCCTGTGGCTTGGCCCGCCGCTCGTACGCCATTTCTCGCACAAAAGCGTCATAGGTATCGCCCTTGTCGGGCTCCGAGGCAGGTGTCTCGGTCGGTTGCTCTGGACGTTGGAACAGGAGCGACCGAATATCTCCGAGCTCCTCGTCCAGCTCCATGCGCAGCTCCTCGTCGGCATCCTTGGCCTTTTGGCGTTCGTACTTGGCCAGCTTCGACTTGGCGATTACGTCTTTCATGACCTCATGCTTGCTGCGAGGCGCATCGTCAAATCCAGCAAAGTGCTCATCATTCGTTACTTGTGCGTCGATATGGCCTGTCGAGTTAGCCCCCATTCGAGTCGCGGTCGAGCTCAGTAATCTCCAGTAGAACATGTTGCTGGCATGGCTCTCGATAGGCCCATACAGCTACACAGAAAATGCGCTCATCCTCGCTCGCCGTGTGTGTATACGTACCTGGATCGTCGTCGTCGTCTGGCAGCACATCGGGCATCTCGTCCAGGCCACTGAGACTTTGCCCAAAGTGCGTCAGGCCCAATTCAGCGTCGTCGTCATTCAAGTCGAACATCGACGTTTTGGGCGCGCGGTTCATGCGCTCCTCGGTGAAGCGCTTCAGCATCTTGTCTTCGAGCGAGATACTGGGGTTGTATTCGCCGAACCGCCGATCTACAAACGACGATGACTTGTGCCGGCGGTCATACTCAGGCAGCAGCTTGGCGCGCCGCTGCTGCAGCGACGCCGACTTGGCATCGGCGGGACGTCCGACGGCACCCTTGGTCTTGGTCCCGATGGCCTGGTTTTTGCTGTGGGATACGCGTTCATCAAAGGTATTGAGGTTGGTCATGAGCGACTCCAATCGCTTCCGGCGCTGCTGCGCGCGATACTGCCCAACGCGGCTGTCCTCCGCATCCTGTCGCTTTCCTTTCTTGGGCTTGGGTCCCGTCACACCCGCCGCACGCAAGCCTGAGCGCAGCTGCGCGAGCTGTGAACCGCCGGTGCCCTTTTTCGATGCCGCCATCCACCTGGGTGCGTGGCGGGTCGCAGGTCCGAAGAAAAAAAAAACGACGGCCCCCCGGCACATCACGTGCGCTTCCGCGGGCGTGGCTCTGGCGGTCGACGGCCAGCGAGGGCTCGGCTCCTGTCTGTTTGTCAGCACACTGAGTATGAGCGAGGGTAGTACGTATCCGTGAGAAGCGCCGTGAGCGTCATGCTAACAGGCACACACGCCCATGCGCGTGTATGCTACAGTCACATACAAGCAGTACGTATATCTTACGCAGGCTCACACGCCACAGAGATCTTCCCCCTCAGGGCGGCTATGCGCCGATCCGGTACAAGCGCAACTTGCCGGCGCGTGGCCCTAGTGGTGTGATGCTGATGCTGTCGGCTGTCGGCATCACGGCGTTTGGGTTCTGGCGCCTGGGCCTGGGCAATGTCGAGAGGCGGTACGTTCGATGCACTGACCGACAGGGAACTTGCCCGTGAGCGTGCCTGGAGCCGTATTTACCTGGCCCCGCTGCTTCTTGCGGAGGCAGACCGCGACGCGTACCGTCGCGACCGCGCATCCGAGCTGCGCGAGAAGAAGCTGATGAAGGACGTCCCTGGCTGGGAGGTATGTATCCAGATGCGTTGTATGGAGCGTGGTACTGACTCTGTCCCTCGGCCCATGGCACGGTGGTGCCTGGCCGCTTGCACCTACAGGCTGGAAAGAGCGTATATAACTCGAAGCGCTACACGCCCGGTAGCTTTGTCGTTATGTAGGCGCCCAAGTTCGTTTCGCAGCTCGGGTCACCGGAGTTGGGAGTGGAGGCCACAGCCAACAGGGCTGTCCGTCGCCCATGCCTCGTGGTGTAGCATGGGACTCGCTGATCGATCGCACGAGGAAGATGCGCTGAGCACGGCGTCGTCCGATGCGCATGAGCCAGCGTTCCATGAAGAGCACGTACAGGCGAGTGTGCGAGACATGACGGCGCGCGACTCGATCAGTGCGATGGCCGTGAGTCGCTCGCATGTGGCGCTGGGCATGCAATCGGGCATGATGTATATTGTCTCGCTCGAGGGCCACCTGGAGAAGGGATTTCGCTTCCACACGGCGCCGGTCCTGGATCTTGTCTTTGACTCAACCGGCGAGTTTGTCGCGAGCGCCGGCATGGACGGCATCGCGGCGATTGCCTCGCTCACGACGTCGGAGCAGTACCAGTTCGACGCGCGGCGTCCGCTGCGTGTGATCCGCCTCGAGCCGCAATTTGCGTCGCGTTCCAGCCGCGCATTCGTGTGTGGCGGCATGTCTGGCGTCCTGACGTACCGCGAGAAGCGGTGGTTCGGGCATCGCGATGTCGTGCTGCACAGCGACGAGGGCCCGATCTGGGCGCTGGCGTGGCGTGGATGCTGGGTGGCGTGGGCGAATGACCGCGGTGTGCGAGTCGCGCATGCTCAGACCCACAACATGATCACGCTGATGCCGACGCCCGACGACGCGCCGCGCCCAGAGCTGGCCCGGTGTACGTTGGCGTGGCGCGATGCGAGCACGCTTGTCGTGGCTCACGGCGACCGCATCACGATTGCGCGGATCTGCGAAGCGAGTGACTCGCACTACGTCGAGGTGACGGACATTCTGCAGCTGGACTGCCTCATCGCAGGGATGGCATGCACGCCTCAGTCGATGATCATCCTTGCGTGCGTCGAATGCGAGGACGGCGTGGCGCCAGAGCTGCGATGCGTGAGTTGGCAGGGCGAGGAGCTGAGTAGTGATGCGCTGGATATGCAGAGGAGTCGGTGCATGAACGACTGGCACATGTGCATGGCGCACGAGGTTCGGTATGATCCTCTACGGCAACATGACATGCGCCGGCCCGTGTTGTACGTTGCGTCGCCACGGGAGCTGAGCGTGCTGCGCCCGCGAGATGAGCGCGACCATATCGAATGGCTGCTTGCTCGGCGCGCGTACCGCCAGGCGCTCGAGGCGCTCGAGGCGCTGGGCAGTGCACCTGCGGCTGCTTTGGGATACGACGTCGCCGCGATTGGGCGGGAGTATCTCTGGTACCTCATGGAAGAGCGTGGCGCGTATGCGGAGGCCGCCGCGCTCATGCCGCTGCTGCTCCGGACCGACCGAGGCGCTTGGGACACGTTTGTGTGCTGGTACCTCGAGCGGCACCACGTGGATGCGATTCTCCCGCACATTCCGACGCAGGACCCCCAGCTGAGTGAGATGGTGTACGATCTTGTGCTGGTGCATCTGCTGCAGCACGACCCGACGCAACTGTTGGCGACGCTCCGCGCATGGCCGAGCCACATCTACTCGAAGCAGGCGGTGGCCGCGGCGATTGGCGACCACGCACGAAACAGCCGCACGCTGCTCGAGTGCCTCGCACAGCTGTACATGGCCGCACATCAGCCAGGCAAGGCCCTGACGTACTACCTGCGCCTGCGCGACCCACGCGTGTTTGATCTCATTCGCGAGTACGATCTGCTGATCGATGTGCAGCACAAAATCGGCACGCTCGTCGAGCTCGATCAAGAATGCGCCGGCACGACCGAGCCGCGCTCAAGCGCGCTGATGCCGCTGCTCGTGCCATATACCCACTCGATTCCCATCCAGCGCGCCTTGGCGCAGCTCGAGCCCTATCCGTGGTACGCGTACTTGTACTTGGATGCCTTGTACGAGCGTGATCCATCGCTCGTGACCCACTATGCCATGGACCTGCTGAGACTGTACTGCCGCTTTGACTATGCCCGCCTCATGCCGTTTCTCCGCACGATGAGCTCGGCGTACTCGCTCAAGGACGCCTACGACGTCTGCGAGACCCACAGCTATGTGCCGGAAATGGTGTTCCTGCGCGGCCGAACGGGCGATGTCGTCGGCGCCTTGCAGCTCATCCTGGAGCGCCTCCAGCACGTCGACATGGCTCTGGACTTTGTGCGGCAGCAGGACGACGCTGAGCTCTGGGACACGCTGCTGGCCTATTCACAGGACAAGCCGGCCTATATCCGTGGCTTGCTCGAGCAGGCCAGTGGCGAGATTGACCCTGTGCGCATCATCCGCCCGATTCAGGACGGCCTCGAGATACCCGGGCTACGTCCCTCGCTGACCAAGATCTTTCACAACTTCCACTGGCAGCATGCGCTGCTGGGCGTGGGCTTGGCTGTCCTGGAGCGTGATGCGTACGAGCGCCTCGCCGAGTACGAAACGGCCTGTCAGGCGGCGCTCGTCTGCGACGCACGCACTTTGTGCACCGTGTGCCTCCAGCCGCTTCTTGCTGCGGCGGTGCCCACCGTCTTGTTCTTGTGTCGCTTGCATGCGGCCCACCTGACCTGCGTCACGTCGGCTTCCATGCCGCGGCTTCCACCGGCCGGTTTCGCACCCGTGCATGAAACGACGACACAGCTCTACCGACGCACACGATCGACCACGGACCTGACTCGCTCGCCTGGCCGAATGGCCCAGGAACGTGCGGACCAACGTGCGTGGCTCTATGCACGACAAGCCCGACGCCTCGTCCGTGGATGCCCCGCCTGCACCGACGCACAGCGCCATCGCCTGGCAGACTAGGATAGGGTATAGGCTACGTACAGAAAGCAACAGGCGGCTCGACGGCAGGAATGTGTCCCCAGACAAAGTGGTCTGCCTCGAAGCAGGCTCGCACGTCGTCGGGCAGGGCCTGGCTCTCCATGCGCTGGTCATCGAAGACGTCGGTGTGCGCCCGAGTGACGGGCGCAGAGACCTGGGTAGATGGCGGCCCGAAAGCCGAGGCCTGACTCCACGCCGTCGGCTGCGCCGATGCCGGGCCTGGGGCTGACGGCGCTCCAAAGGCGGATGGCTGGGATGAGTGGCCCGACGCGGACGACGGTGCCGAGGCGCCAAAAGCAGACGACTGACCAAAAGCCGATGGCTGACCAAAAGCCGATGGCTGGCCAAGGGCTGACGGCTGACCAAAAGCCGATGGCTTGGCTGCGGACGCGAACGCCGATGGCTGCGCACTCGAGCCAAAAGCAGACGGTGGGGCTGCCTTTCCAAAGGCGGACGGTGTAGCTGTGGATCCAAACGCCGATGGCTGACCAAAAGCTGATGGTTTAGATGCAGCACCGAACGCAGATGGTGTACCAAAGGCAGAAGGCTTGGCTGCCGCACCAAAAGCCGATGGCTGCGTGGTGGATCCGAATGTAGAGGTCTGGGCGGCACTGCCGAATGCAGATGGCTGCCCAAACGCAGAAGATTGACCAAACGCAGAGGGTTTGGCCGTAGCGCCAAAAGCAGAGGGTTGACCAAAGGCAGAAGGTGTAGCCTTAGCGCCAAAGGCAGAGGGCTGACCAAAGGCAGAAGGTGTAGCCGTAGCGCCAAAGGCAGAGGGCTGACCAAAGGCAGAAGGTGTAGCCGTAGCGCCAAAGGCAGAGGGTTGCCCCAAGGCGGATGGCTGTGCCGTCGCGCCAAAGGCCGATGGCTTTCCCACCGATCCAAAGGCAGACGGCTGAGATCCAAAAGCGGATGGCTGCCCAAAAGCACTGGGCGGCGCCGCGACACCAAAGGCCGAGGAAGGCGGCTGCGCCGCGGATCCCAACGCGGGTGCACTCGACGAAGTCGCGCCAAACGCTGGCATGGTGGGCTGCAGAGTCTGCTTGTACTGTTGGCGGTTGGCTATCGCCTTTTGCAAAGCATTTTGCGGGTTCATACTCGCATTCTGGTACATCTGCTCCGTGCTCAGCGTTTGTGTCTGTACATGTTGCAAATAAGCCGCCTCCTGTCCGCTTTGTTTTGCCTGGTACGCCAGGACACGATCTTCGTCTGGGCTCACATCAACACCTTCAATTAAATTGGGCTCACCACGCGCAGGCGCATAGCACGACAGGTGCCATAGCGGACGGCCCTGTGCACCCATATCCGTGCTAATGCCCTCCTTGGTCAGCACAATCTCCGGCTCAGGCGCGCTTGTCGCCTTGGCTTTGGATCCAAACGCCGAGAACGACGAAGGCTGGCCAAACGCACTAGTACGCGCCTGAGCAGGATGCTCGTTTCGGCAATGGCTGCCGAAGCGGCATCGCCCCTGCAGGAAAAACTGGCACACAACCATGCCGTGGAGAGAGACGTACGGACGCGTGGAGGCCTGTCTTGGGAGGTTGGGAACTATGTCTCTACAAAGCGACGGTGCCACGACGTACAAAGGGCAGGCCCAGGCCGCTCAGCAGCGTGCGAGCGCGCTCCGTGGCACGGCGGCCACGCTGGTTCGTGATGCAGTCGACTTGGAATCCGTAGCGACGGCCAGGGTATTGATCCAGATTGACTTCCACCTGGGGAAAGAGCGGCATCGCTTCTGGTCCCATGCCAAACGTGACAACACCACTCACGGCCGCGGGACTCAGCAGCGGCTGCGTCGCAGGGGGGAGTGGCAAGCCGGCAAAGCCACGCAGACGCGGAAGCACGAACGTCGTAAGTGTCTCGATGAACTCGTACGCCACGTCGTCGTACATGACAGCCTGCACGCCCACCGGCATACCCGCACGGAGCCGGAACGAGGCAGCACCCTGCTTGGCACGCAGCACTTGGAGATAGCCATAGCATGCCGAGGGACCCGCAGTCTCGGGCGAGCTACCAGCAGCTGGGTCCGCCAACGATCCCAGCACAGGTAGACCTGTAATCGCCCGCATTTGGCCGAGCAGAGGGAGCAGGGCTTGCTTATTCGTGATCGCCTCGCGGCAAAAAGCAGTAAAGATAATTCGCTCAATACGCGGAATATCATGCTCAATGTGCCGCGACATGCTCAATGGCTTGTGCAGAGGCACGAGCGGTCGGTTACCGAGCTGTGCGCGAGCAGGTCGGTTGGCGTGATACGGCGAGTCATTCGACCACCGGCGGCTACGATCAGTCGTTCCATTGCGTGGCGAGTCTTTGGAGGACGAGGATGGACCGGTGGGCTCATACATCATGTACATCATATCCGCAGCCAGCGTACGCTCATAGTGCTCACGCAAGCGGCTCTTTTGCATTTCGCCCACCACGAGGGGTGGCCAGGGCAGCTGATTCCGTGATGGCACAAAGTCCAAGTGCGCCAAGCGGGACATGTGTATGCCACGTCTCATGGTCGAGGTGGGCGCGCCGCGACCTAGACACGCACGCAGCATACCGAGAAGAAACGGAAAACGTGTGTGCAACCAGAAGACAGCGTCGTCCGCCCAGCTTCCCTTTGCTTATGTAATGGTGCCCCGCCCGTGGATCGCCGTCGCCTTGCACGACCACCACCCACAACATGGCGGATATCGGTACGGGGATCCATGAGCCATTTGATTTGATCCGTTTCTCATTGAGCGAGCCTGTTCTTGTAAAGCTGCGTGGGGATCGGGAAATGCGTGGTATTCTGCACGCATACGATGGGCACATGAATTTGATGTTGGGCGACGTGGAAGAGACGATTTACGAGGTGCATGTGGAAGAAGACACAGGTGCTGAGACGGTGAAGGTAGGCATCCCCTCTTGCTATGTTGCTTACATGACAGACCATCAAGCGCAACTCGGACATGATGTTTGTACGTGGTGATGGCGTCATTCTGGTGCGTACATGCCATGGCATTACAGAGCTGTTCTAACGCGCAGGTGTCTCCACCTAAGATGTAGCAGCGTCCAAGGAAAGCTATCGTGTACAGTGCGGATACCAGGCGTGCAGCTGATAGAACCTTAGCTATATACCATGATGTCACTAAAGAAGAGCCGCTAGAAGCCCGGTCCGCTGTTGCACGAAGACTGATGCGGTGTGCGCTCATTGTCGCCGTCGTAGCGCACTCCGACGGCACTACGACCCAAAAGGTCCGCCGCCTCGGCTGGCGGGGCGTTTCCCAAGGCTCACGCGGCAGGAACCGAGTGGAGGAACAGGCACCGGCGACTCCCTTCATAGTCATGTGATAATATAGTTGAGCACGTGATTTGTAGGCAGAGAGCCGCACCGGGGCGGCGAGTGTAGGCAAGGCGAAGAAGCAGGTCGCCAGCGCTTGTCTTGCCTCACGTCGTCACACAAGATGGTGAGTACCACAGCGTGTGCACGGAGCGTGTGCAACGCCACGGCTCTTTGCACCTTGTCATACTGTGAGCATGTACTAACTTACCAGGATCCGAACTCGCCCATTACTCTGCGGACCCGCAAGTTCATCAGCAACCGTCTGCTTCAGCGCAGGCAGATGGTCCTCGAGGTGATCCACCCCGCTCGTCCGAATGTGTCGAGGGCTGAGCTCCAAGAAAAGGTGGGCGAGCTCTATAAGACGCCCAAGGAGCAGGTCTCTGTGTTCGGCATGCGCACGCACTTTGGTGGCGGCCGCTCGACGGGCTTTGCTCTCGTGTACGACAGCAAGGATGCCGCGCAGCGCTTCGAGCCTACCTACCGCCTCGTCCGCGTATGTATGGACCAGCACGCAATGTATACTAACTGTGGCAGAACGGTATTGTCGCCAAGGTCGAGAAGCCATCGCGCAAGCTTCGGAAGGAGCGTAAGAAGTACGTGAGACATGTTGCGTGTAAGTGTACTAACGCCTATCAGCCGTGGCAAGAAGGTCCGCGGTACCAAGAAGGCCGGTGGCGACAAGAAGAAGTAAAGGTGTTTTCTTCTTGCTATGCATTTTTGTTTGCAGCTGATACTCGACCCCAGCCAACGTGTTATCGGCTCTGTATCGTCCCTCTATACTCTGAACATGTTCCTTTTACAGGTATAAAAAGGCTGGTATGTAGAGGCACAGTTATGAATCATCGACTTGGCCGTCCTCTACGTTTGCGCGCACACATTATGCGTGCAAGTCCGACGTATCGGCCAGAGCCATTTGCCAGGCCAGGGTCGGATCCAGGTCCTCACTTGGCTTGGCATTCATAGTGATGGTGGGCCGCACAGGCTCGCCCGGAGCGGACGTGTCGCCTTCCGGAGCGCCCTGTACAACGAGCTTGTCCAGGCCAATCGACAGCTTGAGCAAGGGCGGACCAGGCTTGAACGATTCCAGCGGAATGGTGTCCGTTGGCGCCAATGGCCGAGCATCCGACTCCTTGGTCGACTTGACGCGCAGAATGTCGCGCAGGATATTTTCTGCGGCGACTTCGGCCATAAACCATGCCTGATACCCAGCGTTGAGGGCGCCAAAAGCATCTGCGACGTCGCCAATGGCATATATGTTCTTAAAGTGGGGTGGCATCGAGTGACCCTCGCCTACCGTGCGATGCAATCCCTCCGACTTTTTGTCGAGGAAACAGTCGCAGTCAATGCAAGGTGGCACCATGGAAAATGGCTGGGGCGCAGCCTCTTCAGGTGACGGCAGCATGACCTGGAGACTAGGCAAGACGCGAACCAGACGCGAGTCAGGATTCACACTGCCGGGGGAAAACTCGGCCATGATCTCTGAATTGGGATGCTGACCCGTGCACATGAGCAGCAGATCACATTCGAGCTCAAGGCCAAGCGTGGTACGCACCCGTTGACGCGGAGCACTGGCAATCGCATCCATTTTGTCCTTGGGCACGTCTGACGCCATCGACGTGTTGGCGATCTGACGAATGTTGCTGCCCAACGGGCATCCTTCTGCCGTGGCTAGGCGGTGGCCCAACACGACATGAACGTCGAGGTCCAACAGCTCTTTGTGAGCGATTTCATGAATGCGGACATCAAAGTTGGGTAGGAGTTGCTGTCGTGAATGAATCAGGGTGATGTTCTTCGGCGTGTCACGCTTCTTGCACTGACTGGCGATGTCTGTGGCCATTTCGACGCCAAGGGCGCCGCCGCCAATGATGATAATATCACGACTTTCATCGATGCGTTTTTGATTCACCTTCATCCATGCGATGCCCTCCTTCTTTGTGTACGTATCGTGTCGCAGTGGGTCCGGCATGTGCGAGCCAAGAGCATACACAAGATGCGTGTAGGGAATATCAATCGTGTCCAGCGACCAAAGCGGATGCTTGGCACTCGAGTCGCTGGGATTCTGCTTGACAGTCACGTACGAGTCGCGGATCCTCTCGACCTGCCCACACACCACAAGATGTGGCTCTGCGTATGCATACGGATCGCTTGCTACATCCTGTTCGTTCGGGTCCGCGGTGGCCGTCGGTTTATGCGCTTGCGCCGAGCCAACATGGAGATTGTTTGAGATCAATTCGCTCACATTCATGAAAATGGCATGGGTATCACCACGAGCCTGGCTGGCCGATTCGTCTTCCTTGGCTTGTGTCGCGACACGATCCGGCCCAGACGAGGCCGCATTTTTCAGACGGCGCCCACGAACAGGTGCATCGGAAAAGATGGAAGTGTATGGTATAAACGCTTTGTGTTCATGGCCGGGTACAATGTTGTAGCGCGGGAACACGTAGAGGTCTAAAGAGGGGTAAGTAAAGGAGGTGACGTACGATTAAAGTGTGTGTTGCGCTCGATCAAAATCACTCGATGAGTGGGTGGCAATTTTCGGGCGAGCACCATCGCCGCATGCGAGCCTCCATAGCTGCCTCCTAACACAAGGACATTTTTCACGCTATGATCCGGTAGAGGTTCCATGCCTTCGAATGGCGACCCAACGGTGTAGGTGGAAAAAGCTTGTCCGAGCCCAACGCCCACGAATCCCTGTCTCTTATACACATCTCCG